>Ga0209346_1000916_pt1 | contig 19950 bp, 20 predicted proteins | sample AutmiccommunBRH9_FD_187381 | JGI IMG/M metagenome (GOLD analysis project Ga0209346, IMG submission 187381) | Deep subsurface microbial communities from Mt. Terri, Switzerland - Autotrophic microbial communities BRH/9 (SPAdes) (version 2) | ecosystem: Environmental > Aquatic > Deep subsurface >...
TCGCGAAAAGCGCCGCAGCGGGCTTTTGCAAAAGCCCGATGCGGCGCACGAAACCACAACCGCATCAACATGAGGGTGGGCCAGTTCTTAATGTCGCCCCCGGGTCAGTTCCGAATGTCGCTGGACAGGCGCCGTCTTCGGCGCCCTGACCCTGATGCTTGCGCAGTCGTTCCTGACGTTCCTGAGCGTGCCGTCCGACTGGCAGATCGGCGCACAGGGGATGATCCTGATCGTGATCCTGGCCCTCAGGCTGACCCTGTCGCGGATGGAGACGGCTCGATGACCCTCTTGCGCAAACCCTGGATCTGGTCATTTGCCGCCGCCCTTGCGGTCTGGGTCATCACCCTCATGGCCACGGCGGGGGCAGCGACGGTCGGGCTGACGCAGGCGGCGCTGACATTTGCCGCCTTCTCGATCATCGTCGGGCTGGGGCAGATGTTCGTCATCACGCTGGGCCCCGGCAACATCGACCTCGCCGTGCCGGCGACGATGACCCTGGCGGGAACCGTCGCGCTGAAGGTCATGGGCGAACAGAACAGGCTGATCCTGCCGGGGCTCGGGATCGCGCTCGGGATCGGTGTGGCCATCGGGACCACCAACTATGCGCTGATCAGGCTCTTGCGGATCCCGCCGATCATCGCCACCCTGTCGATGAGTTTCGTCATCCTGTCCGCCGCGATCGCGACCAACCGCGGCATCCGCATCAAGCCGCCGCCGGACATGGCCGACTTTGCCACCGGCACGAGTGCCGGTATCCCCAACATGGCGCTGGTCGCGCTGGTGCTGTCGCTCGGCGGGTGGGTCCTGTTGAACCGGACGGTCTATGGCCGCTGGATCGCCGCCATCGGACAAAGTCTGCCGGCCGCCCGGATGGCGGGCATCCCGGTCGATGGCGTGCGCTTCGTCACCTATGTGCTGTGCGCCGTGCTGGCGTCGTTGACGGGCTATCTGCTGTCGTGCTTTTCCGGCGGGGCCGCGCTCAACATGGGCGAGGAATTCCTGCTGATGTCGATCGCCGTCGTGGTGATCGGCGGCACCTCCGTCGCCGGCGGCGACAGCAACGTGCCCGGGATCTGGGGCGCCTCGCTGTTCCTGTTCCTTGTCGTCTCGATGCTGAACACCTACGGCTGGCAGGCCGGCGCCCAGTCGATCCTGACCGGCGTCATCATCGTCGCGGTCATCCTCGTCGCCTCGGGGCGGCGCGGACCGGCGCGCTAGGGGGGATCCATGATCTTCGACATCCACGATCCCCGCTTCGCCGCCCTGCACGTGCCCAGCGCGCGGCTCGACCGGCTGTGGACCGGCGCCCGCGGGACCGAGGGGCCGGTCTGGTTCTCGGATCTGAACTGCCTGCTGTTCAGCGACATCCCCAACAACCGGATGCTGCGCTTTGCGCCCGATCCAGTCGGGTCCGACGGCATGGGTGCGGTCGGCGTGTTCCGGGCGCCGTCGAATTTCGCCAATGGCCACACCCGCGACCGGCAGGGCCGGCTGGTGTCCTGCGAACATGGCGGCCGGCGGGTGACGCGGACCGAACCGGACGGCACGATCACCGTGATCGCCGACAGCTATCGCGGCAGGCCGCTCAATGCGCCCAACGACGTGGTCGTGACCTCGGACGGGGAGATCTGGTTCACCGATCCGACCTACGGCATCCTGTCCGATTACGAGGGCCATCGCGCCGACCCCGAACAGGACGCCCGCCACGTGTTTCGCGTCGATCCCGTCACCGGTACGCTCGACAGCGTCTGCGACGATTTCAACCAGCCCAACGGTCTCGCCTTCTCGCCCGCCGAGGGCCTGCTCTACATCGCCGACAGCGGGGCGAGCCACGATCCGGCCCTGCCGCGCCACATCCGCGCCTTCCGCGTCGAGGGCAAGCGCCTGACCGGCGGCGCGGAATTCGCGGTTATCGACGCCGGGTTCCCCGACGGCATCCGGACGGACGAGGCGGGCAACCTGTGGTCCTCGGCCCATGACGGGGTGTACTGCTTTGCCCCCGACGGCACGCGCCTGGGCAAGATCCGCGTGCCCGAGGTGGTCGCGAACCTGACCTTCGGCGGCCCCCGGCGCAACCGCCTCTACATCACCGCGACCACCTCTCTCTATGCCGTGACGCTGGCCACCAACGGCGCGCAGCGCCCCTGATCCCGCGCCGCGCCGACCACCGTCGCAGGGTCAGGCCGCCGAGAACAGGATGTCCTGGGCGCCCTTCCACAGGACGGTCCGGCCCAGCTCCGGTAGGTTTTCCAGCCCCGAGGTCAGCGTGATGAAATGGTTGCCGGCAAGCTGGCCCATCTTCGAAGAGAAATCGACGCCGCCATAGGCGAGCAGGATCTCCGTCTCGCTGATCCCGCCGGGATAGAGCAGGATCTGGCCGGGCGCGGGGTGGCTGGTGTGGTTCTCGTAGCCCAGACCGAAATCGGTCTCTCCCAGGGGAACCCAGACGCCCTCGCCCGACCAGCGGACATGGACGATCTGGCTGCGAAACGGGAGCACCGCGCGAAAGGCGGCGACGGTCGCCGGGGCGGCGACGGTTTCGAACCGGGCGCCGAAGGTGAAGCCCGCGGCGGTGATGACAAGGGTATCGGACATGGTTTCTCCGGGTCAGGGCTGCGGGGTCAGGCGGTTTCGTCGAGGTAGGTCATCCCCTTGCGGTAGAAGTCGTCCATGAACTGGCCGAAATGCAGCGGCGGATAGGCGTTGGTCGTGCCCGGCTCGACCAGGCAGGGGACCGGCGCGATGATCGCGTCGTAATCGGGATTGGCGAAATAGGGCATCGAATAGCGGTCCTTCGTGGCCCGGTTCACCACCCGGTGCAGGGTCGACACGAACCGTCCGTTGGTCCAGCGCATCATCATGTCGCCGATGTTGATGACATAGGTGCCGCGGATCGGCGGGGCGGCGATCCATTCCTGCTCCAGATGGCCGACCTCCAGCCCGCCGGTATCGTCCTGCATCAGGATGGTGAAGGCGCCGGTGTCCCGATGCTCGCCCGCGCCCACGCGGAAATCCTCCTCGCGCTGGGACGGCGGGGCGGGGTAGTAGAGCAGGCTCTGCTGGATCAGCGGGCGGCGGTAGAACGGATCGAACCATTCCTCCGGCAGCCCGAGGCCCAGCGCGAAGGCGCGCCGCAGCAGGGCGGAGAGCACCTCCATCTCGGACATGTAGGTGCGGATCGTGTCGTTGAACCCGGGCAGGGCGTCGACCCAGCGGTTGGGCAGGTGCATCGGCTTGCGCATCACCACGTCGGGATCGTCGGGCGGCAGGTCCAGCATCAGGCGATAGGTCTGGATCGTGCCGCCGACCGCGCCACCCTCGCCCTGCCGCTTGGAGGGGACATAACCGCGCCACCAGTCCCGGGTGGCCTCGTATTTCATCCGCTCCTCGAAGGGCAGCGCGAAGAAGGCCGCGTTCTGTCCGAAGGCATCGTCGATCAACCCCTGCGAGACGCCATGCCCGGTGATGTAGAAGAAGCCTACGGTGCGGCAGGCGGCGGCGATTTCGTCCGCCACGGCCGCGCGGTCGCGCAACATGCCGTGACGCAGCCGGTGCAGGTCGATCACGGGGATCTCGCGGGTGTCGATCTCGCGCGCACGCTCGTAGGCGCGGGGCAGGCTCTGGTCGGTCATGACGGGTCTCCTTGGGACGGGTTGGACAGCGCGGCGATCAGCAGGCGCAGCGCGGACAGTTGCAGTTCCAGTGCCATGCTCGGCAGGACACGGGGCGTGAGGGGGGCGGTGTCGCCCCCGGGCGGGGCCTCGGACAGAAAGCGGGCGATCTGGCCGGGCAGGTAGGGCAGGTGAAGGAATCCGCAGGGGACGAGCAGGCCCTCGTCCTCGATCGCGCCGAGCGCGGCATAGAGCGTAGCGTTGCACAGATGGGTGCCGGCGTGGTGCGACACCCGGGCCGGCAGCCCTGCCTCGCGCAACTGGGCCACCAGCGCTCGGGCATCCCAGGTCGCCATCCGGGCGGCAGGGCCGGCGGGGCCGATCGGGCGGCCGTCGGTGGGTCGTTCGCCGTAGTTGTCGGCCACGCCGAAATCCAGCCGGTTGATCGCCGTCGTCTCCAGTCGCAGCACCGGCTCTCCCGGCGCGAGACCGAGAGAGACGACGAAGGCCGGGCGATGCTCCGCGATAAGCTGCACCATGGTCCCGGGCACGCGGGCCAGGCTCACGTCGGTGGCGACGGCGCGCACGGTCAGGTCGCCGGTCCGCATCCCGTCGACCAGCGGCAAGAGCGTTTCGGCAGGGCTGTCGGGCAGGCCCGCGAAGGGGCGCGATCCGGTGATCAGTCCGATCCGTGTCATGAGGTCACCTCCGAAATCGCGCCCAGCAGGGTGCCGGAAAACTCGTCGGGTCGTTCGACCGGCGCCATGTGGCCGCTGCCCGCGATGACATGGAGCGGTGCCCGCGCCGCTTCTGCGAGATCCCGGGCGGAGGCGAGCGGTAGAAAGGCGTCGGTATCGGCGGCGATGACGGCGACGCGGGTCGCCAGTTCGGGCAGACGGGGCGCATAATCCAGGCCGCGGGGCGCGCGAAAGGCGTGGTGCAGGCTCTCCTGATCCATCGCCGCCCGCCAGCGGATGAACGCGGCCACCGCCTCGGGCTGCGTCGCGCGATAGTGCGGGCCAAAGACGGCGCCGGCCTGTTCCTCGGCAAAGGTCCGGGGGCCCAGGGTCCGGGCGCGGGCGATCATCGCCTCGACCGCCGCGGCCCCCTCTGCCGTGGCGGTCAGTCCGCCACAGGCCAGAACCACGCCCGGCGCCCGGGTATCTGCACGCAGCGCCAGATCGACCGCGGTCATGCAACCCATCGAAAAACCGACGAGAACCGGACGGTCCATCCCGGTCTCCGCCAGCAGCGCGGCAAGGTCCGCCGCGAAATCGGGGATGGAGACCGGGGCCCGCAGCGGGGCAGAGGCGCCGGTGCCCCGCAGATCGGGGGCAAGGACGCGCCAGCCGGCCGCGGCCAGAGCGCCGATCTGCGCCCCCCAGAGCCGGGCCGCATCCCAGCCCAGGCCATGGATCAACAGGACGCCGGCCCCCTCGGCCGGGCCGGCAGCCAGACAACTCAGCCTGCCGTTCAGGGCGGCGAATCTCTGTGGGGCGATGCTCATGCGCCATGACAGGCCTGGCCGACCGGCTCGGGGCAAGTCCGGCCCGGCGACGCGCCCGGTCCGGCGGTCGGGGATTTCCGGTTCGACGATTTCTTGGGCATCGCTCTGGCGAGGCGGATACTTTTTCGACAAAATGTAAATTTTCGAAAATCTGCGGGACTGACTCGCGGTCTCCCGCTGGCCGCCCCGTCCAAGGCCGTTTCATGATGCGGCAGTGCAGCACGGCGCGGGCCGCCGGCGCTGCGGCATCGCGGAGAGGTGACACGGCATGACCAAGACACGACAGACGCAGACGACTCTCACGGCCCCCCGGATCGGCCGCCGGGGGTTCATGGCCGGGACGGCGGCGGCCTCGGGCATCTGGATGCTGCCCGCGGGCCTGGCGCGGGCGCAGGCGGCCGGGCTGACGCCGGTCGTCCATCAGTTGGGCTGGGTCAAGTCGATCCAGTTTGGCGGCCATTTCGCGGCGATCGAGCACGGCTATTTCGAGGAAGAAGGGATCGCGGCCGAGTTTCTGGCCGGGGGTCCGGGCGGGATCGGGACCGATGTCTCCGTGGCCTCTGGCCAGGTGATGACCAGCGACACCGATGTCGAGGGCACGGTGCGGGCGCGGATCGCCGGCCTGCCGGTGCGCGCCTTCGGGGCGATCATGCAGAAGGCGCCGGGCGCGATCATGTCGCTGGCGGAAAAACCGCTGACGACGCTGGCCGATTTCGATGGCAAGACGATCGCCCTGCCGGACGGCATGCGGCCCCAGGTTTCGGCCCTGCTGACCACCGCCGGCGTCGATCCGGCCTCTGTCACCTTCGTTCCGGTGGGCACCGATCCGGGGATCCTCGCCGCAGGACAGGTCGACGGCTATTACGGCTGGGCCACGAACCAGGGCGTGATGCTCCAGACCCGCGGCGTCGATATCGCCATCGCCTACATGAACGACCTCGGCGTGCCGGGCTATGCGGGTGTTCTGATCGCCACGGACGAGACGATCGAGACCCAGCCCGAGCTTCTGACCGCGTGGCTGCGGGCCGAGATCCGCGGCTGGCAGTGGCATCTCGACAATCCCGAGGAGATGGCGGTGCTGATGGTCGAAAAATACGGCCAGCGCGGCCTCGATCTGGAGGCGCAGACGCTGGAGAGCCGGATGATGGCGGATTTCGTGCCCGTGGGCGATGCGGCTGAGCATGGCCTGCTGTGGATCGAACCCGCCCCCTTCGACGAGGCGATCGCCTTCAGCGTGGCTGCCGGCGAACTGGAGGAGGGGACGATGAGCGCCCCGGATGCCATGACCCAGGAGTTGATCGCCACGGCCCATGCGACGCTCGGCTGAGCCATGACGACGGACGGCACCGCCAGCATCGCCTTCGAGACCTGCCTGCCCGCCCCGCCGGGCTGGGCGGGGGGCGCGGGTCGCCTCGACCTCGGCGACGGCGCGATTGCCGGTCTGGAGCCGCAGTCGGGCGCGGGCGGCGGCATGGCGCTGCTGCCCGCGCTCTGCAATGCCCATGACCATGGGCGCGGCCTGCGCACGGTCGCCTTCGGGGCGGGCGACGACATGCTCGAGGTCTGGATCGCGAAACTGGGGCTGGAACCGCGCGTCGATCCCTATCTGCGCGCCGCGGTCGCCTTTGGCCGGATGGCGCTGGGCGGTGTCGGGACGCTGAACCATTGCCACAACACCCAGGACCCCGACGCCCTGCTGGACGAGGCCCGGGCGGTGGCCCGGGCGGCGGCGGATGTCGGCGTGCGGGTCGCCTTCGCGGTGCCGATCATGGGGCGCAACCCCGTCGCCTATGGCGATCCCGGCCCGCTGCTGGCCCGGCTGCCGGCCCCCGTCGCCGCGCGGCTGCGCGCACGCCGGATCGCCGGCTTTGCCACCCAGCTCGACCTCGCCGAAGAAATCTTCGGCTTCGCCTCGGCGCATTTCCAGCCGCAATACGGGCCCGTCGGGCCGCAATGGGTGGACGACGCCACCCTGGCCGAGATCGCGGCGCGCGCCGCCCGGCACGACCGGCGCATCCACATGCACCTGCTGGAGACGAAGGCGCAGGCCGAATGGGCGCGCGCGGTCCATCCGGGTGGGCTGGTCGCGCATCTGGATAGGCTGGGCCTGCTGTCCGAGCGGCTGACCGTGGCCCATGGCGTCTGGCTTGACGATGCCGATTGCGCGCTGCTGGCCGCGCGCGGGGTCATGGTTTCGGTCAATACCTCGTCCAACCTGCGGCTGCGGTCCGGGATCGCGCCGGTGGCGCGGTTTTTGCGGCATGGCTTGCGCTTCGGCATGGGGTTGGACGGCATGGCCTTCGACGATGACGAGGATGCCCTGCGCGAATTGCGCCTGCTGTGGCACCTCCAGCGCGGCTTCGGCGGCGAGGAGGTGCTGGACCGCGCCCGCCTCTGGCAGGCGGTGATCGAGGATGGCCGCGCCGCGATCCTTGGGCCGGAGGCGCCTGGCGGGCTGCGGTCCGGCGCACCGGCGGACCTTCTGACGCTGCGGCTGGACCGGATGCGGGCGGACACGATCCCCGGCCGCGCCACGGCCGAGGACCTGATCCTGACCCGCGCCACCCGCGCCGACATCTCGGGCCTGTGGGTTGCCGGACGGCGCATCGTGCAGGACGGCGCCTGCCTCGGCATCGATCTGCCGGCGCTGGAGGCGGCGCTGATCGCCGAGGCCCGCGCCACTGCCGGCGCGGTCGATGCCGACGAAATCGCGGCGACCGAGGCCGCCTATCGCGCCTATCACGCCTGCGGCTGCCATGCCGTGCCAGCCACGGGGGCCGCATGACCGGGATCGTGATCGAGGAGGTCTGCAAGCGCTTCGCACTCGACAAGGGTGAGGTGGAGGCGCTGCGCGACATCACCCTGTCGCTGCCGGCAGGCAGCTTTACCGCGCTGATCGGCCCTTCAGGCTGCGGCAAGTCCACGCTGCTGCGGCTGATCGCCGATGTCTTTCCGCCGACATCGGGTGCGATCCTCATCGACGGCAAGCCGCCCGCAACCGCACGGCGGGCGCGCGAGATCGGCTTTGTCTTTCAGGACCCCACGCTGTTGCCCTGGCGCAGCGTAATCGACAACGTCCGCCTGCCGGCCGAGGTCGCGGGTGTCACGCCCGAGCGCGATCCGCTGGCGCTGATCACGATGGTGGGGCTGGCCGGGTTCGAACAGGCCCGGCCCTCGCAGCTGTCGGGCGGGATGCAGCAGCGCGTGGCGATCGCGCGGGCGCTGTCGATGAACCCCAAGGTCCTGCTGATGGACGAGCCCTTCGGCGCGCTCGACGAGATCACGCGGCAGAAGATGAACCTCGAACTGCTGGATATCTGGCGCAAGACCGGGACCACGGCGGTCCTTGTCACCCATTCGATCAGCGAGGCGGTGTTCATGGCCGATACCGTCGTCGTGCTGTCAGCCCATCCGGGCCGCGTGTCGCAGGTGATCGGGATCGACCTGCCGCGCCCCCGCCGGCTCGACCTGTTGCAGGACGCGCGGTTCAACGCGCATGAGAACGCCGTGCGCGCCGCACTGTTCGGCGACGCGATGACGGTGCCGGCATGACAGGGCTCTGGCGCACCCTTGCACTGCCGCTGGCGGTGCTGACCGGGATCGTCGTCGCGATGGAGATCGCCAAGGCGGCGGGCGCCCTGCCGATCACCGTGCCCGCCCCCAGCCAGATCGCGGCGGTCGCCCCCGCACAGGCGGCCGACCTGTGGTATCACGCCGTGGGCACGCTGCGGTCCGCCCTGCTGGGCTATGCGGCGGCGGCGCTCTGCGCCCTGGCGCTGGCCTCGGTCGCGCTGGGCCGTCCGACGACAGAGCGGCCGATCCTGAGCCTTGGCGTCCTGATCGACTGCGTGCCGCTGATCGCGCTCGCCCCCATCTTCGTCATCTGGATCGGGCAGGGGCCGGCGCTGCATGTCACGATCGCGGCGATCAGCGCGTTCTTTCCGCTGCTTCTGGGCACGGTGCAGGGGCTCAAGGCGACGGACAGCAACGCCCGCGAACTGTTTCATGTCATCGCCGCGACCCGCTGGCAGAGGCTGCGCCTGCTCGCCCTGCCCAGCGCGCTGCCCTACCTCTTTGCCGCGCTCAAGATCGCGGCGCCGCTGGCGCTCCTGGGGGCGCTGATCGCCGAATGGATGGGGTCCGAACGCGGGCTGGGGGCGATGATCACCTATGCACTGTTTTCCTTCAACGTGCCGGTGGTCTGGCTCACGATCCTGACCGTCTGCGCGCTGTCCGCCGCCGCCTACGGGCTGATCGCGCTGGCCGAACGCCGCATCGTGCGCTGGGCCCCGACCGGAGGGGTGGGCCATGGCTGAGGCGGTGCAGCGCCTGCCGACCCGTTTCGAGGCGTCGCAGATCCGGCTGGGCCGGCTGTGGTCCTTTGCCCGCTTTGTCGTGCTGACGGTTCTGGCGGTCGGTCTGCTGTGGCAGGGGGCGATCTGGCTGTTTGCCGTGCCGCCCTTCGTCGCGCCCGATCCGCTGTCCGTCCTGCGCGCTCTCGGGGCAGAGTTCCCGGCGCTGATGGAGGCGAATTTCTATACGCTCCGCAGCACGCTCGGCGGTATGACCATCGCGCTGGTCCTCGCGCTGTTGCTCGCCGCGCTGTTCACCCTCTCACCCTTGTTGACACGGGCGGTGCTGCCGCTGGTGATCGTGATCCGCACGGCGCCGGTTCTGGCCATCGCGCCGCTCCTGATCCTGCTGTTCGGGCGGGGGCATGCGACCTCGGTCGCGGTCGTGGTGCTGGTGTCGTTCTTTCCGATCCTGGTGAATGCGGCGCGCGGCTTTGCCTCGCCCCGGGCCAACGCGATGGAACTGATGCATGTCTGCGGCGCGACCTGGTGGCAGACCTTCGTCAAGGTGCGCGTGCCCTTCGCACTGCCCTACTTGTTCACCGGCATCCGCATGGCCAGCGCGGGGGCGGTGCTGTCGGCGATGCTGGCGGAATGGCTGTCGGGCGCGCCGGGGATCGGGACGCTGATCCTGGAGGCGTCGTCGTTCCGCAACCTGCCGCTGATGTGGGCGGGGGTGGTGGTGAGCATGGTCACCGCGACGGGGATCTACGGCCTCACGGTGCTGCTGGCGCGGGCGGTGTCGCGATGAGGGGGCAGGCGATCTTCGTCACCGGGGCGGCCAAGGGCATGGGCCGCGCGATCACGCTCACCCTGGCCGAGGCGGGGGCGGACATCGCGCTCGCCGGCCGCGATATGCCCGCGCTCGAGGCCGTGGCGGACGAGGTGCGCGCGCTGGGCCGGGCGGCGGTCCCGGTCTTCTGCGACGTGACGGACGAGGGATCGGTCGCCGCGGCCGTGGACCGGGCCTGGGCGGCCCTCGTGCCCGACACCTGGGGGTTGGTCAACATCGCGGGCGGCACCGGACCGTCGGGGCGCAAGCTGTGGGAACACACGGTCGAGGATTTCGCCCAGGTCTTCGACGTCAACGTGCTGGGCCCGTTCCTGACGATGAAGCATTGCCTGCCGCGGATGATCGCGGCGCGCGCGGGGTCGGTTGTCAACATCGGCGGCACCTTCGGGTTCAAGGGCGTGCGCGATGCAAGCGCCTATGGCGCCACGAAATGGGCGCTGCGGGGGCTGACGAAATCGGCCGCGCTCGAGGCCGGATCGGCCGGCGTCCGGGTCAACATGGTCTCCCCCGGCGGGGTCGAGGGGCCGCGGCTGACCCGGCAGCTCGGCGAGGCGGCCGAGCGCGAGGGTCTGACCTACGACGACGTCCATGCCCGGTTCTGCGCGACGACCGCGCTGGGCCGGATGAGCACGGATCGCGACGTGGCGCTTGCGGTGCTGTTCCTGATGGGCGAGGGCGGGCGCAACGTGACCGGGCAGGATCTTCTGGTCGATGGCGGGACGATCCTGTGACCGGCCCCCGCGTGTCACACGATCCGCGCCAGTTCGGCGGCCACCGCCTCGCCGGTCATCGCGATGTGACGGTCGAGGATCTCCTCGCACAGCGCGCCGTCGCGCCGGATCGCGGCGTCGAGCAGCGCATCATGGTGGCCGGCCAACGTGGACTGCACCGGGCGCGAGGGCATGGCAAAGCGTCGGTAGCGGTCGAACTGGTCGCCGAGAAGCGCGCAAAACCGGATCGTCCAGTCCGATCCGCAGGCCGCGATCAGGGCGGCGTGGAAATGCCGGTGCGCCACTTCCCAGCGCTGCGCCCGATCCGACGGGGCCAGCGGTGCCACGATCTCGTCCGCGCGACCGAGGCGCTGGAGGCGCCGATGGCCCACGATCAGGTCCTCTTCCCACAGGTCCGTGCCGCGCGTGACCGCCTCTCGCGCCGCCGCGGGTTCCAGCCGGCGCCGCATCGCGACGATGTCGTCCCAGTCGCCCCGGTCGAGCGGCGGCACGCGGAAGCCGCGGTTGGTTTCCAGCACCACGAGTTTCTCTGCGGCAAGGCGGAACAGCGCTTCGCGCAGGGGACTCGCGCCGATCTCGTAGCGGGCGCGCAGGTCTGCCAGGCGCAGCGGTTCGCCGGGGGCGTGCACGCCCAGCAGGATGTCGCGGCGCAGCACGGCATGGGCGTGATCGCTGGCCAGAAGCTGGGCGCCCTGCGCGGGGGGCTGCGGATCGGTCCGGGAAAGCTCGGTCATCGGGCATGCCTTGGGGTTGCAGCGCTCGACCGCATCTTTTCAACGCCGCAGCGGCACCGCAAGGGAGGCCGGACATGGACCTGACCGGAAAACGCGCCGTCATCACCGGCCCGGCGAAGGGGATGGGGGCCGCGATCACCCTCACCCTGGCGCGCGCCGGGGCGGATCTGGTGCTGGCGGGACGCGATACCGCAGCGATCGTGCCGGTGGCGGAGGAGGCCCGCGCGATGGGCCGGCAGGTCGCGGTCGTGGCCTGCGACATCACCGATCCGGCGCAGGTCGCGGCGCTGGCGCAAGCGGCCGGCGCGGTGCAGATCCTCGTCACCGTGGCCGGCGGGCGCGGCCCGATCGGCAAGACCGGGGTCGAGACCACGCCCGAGGAATTCGCCGAGATCATGCGCCTGAACACCGATGCGATGTTCCTGCTCATGCGCGCCTTCGCGCCGGGCATGATCGCGGCGCGCTACGGCAAGATCGTCAACATCGGCGGCACCTTCGGGCTGCGCGGCCGGGCGGGTCGGGTGGCCTATTCGGCCTCCAAATGGGGGCTGCGCGGGCTGACCAAGAGCTTTGCCCTCGAACTCGGCCCGCACAACATCAACGTCAACTGCGTCTGCCCCGGCATGGTCGAGGGCGAAAGGTTCGATGCGGTCTGCGCCGACATGGCTGCACGGCTGGGGATCGGGGTCGAGCAGGCGCGGGCGCGCCATGCCGAGGATTACGCGCTGCGCCGCGTCTCGACCGCGCAGGACGTGGCCGAGGCGGTGCTGTTCCTCGCCTCGGACCGGGCACGGCAGATCACCGGACAGGACCTTGCCGTGGATGGCGGCTGGGTCGTCTGAAGCAAGCGAAGGACACGGCATGGAGACGATCATCACCGGCGGCACCGTCGTCACGGAAACCGGGCGGCAGGGCGCGGATATCGGCATCAGCGGGGGCCGGATCGTGGCCATCGCAGCCCCCGGAACGCTGGGCGGGGCGGGCGAGGTGATCGATGCCGCCGGGCTGCTCGTGCTGCCGGGGGCGATCGACGTGCACGTGCATTTCCGCGAACCAGGCCTGGCCCACAAGGAGGATTGGGCGACCGGCAGTGCCGCCGCGGCGCTGGGTGGGGTCACAACCGTCTTCGACATGCCCAACACGGTTCCCCCCGTCGATACCGTCGCGCATTTCGAGGCCAAGCGCGCCCTGGCCGAGGAGAAATCCCTCGTAGATTTCGGCATCTACGGCCTCTTGGGCGAGGACAATCTCGACCAGCTCGAGCCGCTGGCCGTGGCGGGTGTCTGCGGCTTCAAGCTGTTTCTGGGCAACACGACCGGCGACCTGCCCTGTCCCGGCGACGGCGCCGTGCTGGAGGGGTTCGAGACCCTCGCGCGGCTGGGCCTGCGCTGTTCGATCCATGCCGAGAATTCGCCGATCCTGTTCCGTCGGATGAACGCGATGAAGGCCGCGGGCCGCACCGATCCGCTGGCGCATCTGGCCGCGCGCACCGATGTCGTCGCGATCGAGGCGCTGACCCGCGCGGCGGTGCTGGCCGAATGGACCGGGGCGCGGATCCACATCGTGCATGAAAGCTGCGCCGGAAGCTTGCCCTACATCCGCTTCTTCAAGGAGCGCGGCGTGGACATGACCGTCGAGACGCTGCCGCAATACCTGTATCTGCGGGCCGAGGACATGACCGCCCCGGGGGGGCAGGTGCTCCGGATGAATCCGCCGATCCGGCAGGAGGCGCATCAGGCCCCGCTCTGGGCCGGGCTGACCGACGGCAGCATCGACATGATCGCCACCGACCATGCCCCCCATGCCGAGACCGAAAAGCAGGGGGTGGCGATCTGGGACGTGGCCTGCGGTTTCCCCGGCGTGCAGACCAGCCTCGCCCTGATGCTCAAGGCGGCGGCGGCGGGGCGAATCGCGCATGAGGACATCGTCCGGCTGATGAGCGGCGCGCCCGCCCGCGCCTTCGGCCTCGCCGACCGCAAGGGGGCGGTGGCGGTGGGCCTCGATGCCGATCTGGTGCTGGTCGATCCCGCGGTGCCGCATACGATCCGGGCCGCCGACCTGGCCTCGCGCGGGAAGGTCACGCCCTATGACGGCTGGGTCACCCGTGGCACGATCCGCCGCACCCTGCTGCGCGGCCGGACCATCGCGAAGGACGGCCGGATCATGGCCGGTCCCGGCGGCGGGCGGCTGGTCCGTCCCGCGATGCCGGCGCCGGCGCCGCGCAACACCGCGACGACGACGGCGGCGATCCTGACACCCGGGGCGCAGCCGTGGTGATCCGCGTCGGTGTCATCGGGGCCGGGGCGATCGGCGCCTGGCATGCCCGCATCCTTGCCGAGGGGCGCGACGGGCTGGCCGCGATCTGCGACACCGATCCTGCCCGCGCCCGCGCCGCAAGCCACGGCGCGCCGGTCCACGACGACCCCGACGCCTTCTTTCGCAGCGGCCTCGACGCCGTGGTGATCGCCACGCCCGAGGCCCAGCACGAGGCCCACGCCCGCGCCGCGCTGGCCCAGGGCGCGGCCGTGCTGATCGAGAAACCCGTGGCACCGGACATGGCGGGGATGCGGCGGATCGCCGAGGCGGCCGCAGCTGCCGGGGTGACGGCAATGGCTGCCCATGTCGAACGGTTCGAGGCGGGATCGGCCCTGCTGCACCAGGCACTGGGGCAGGGGGGCTGCGGGCCTCTCGCCGCGATCCTCGCCCGGCGCCAGTTCGGCCCGGCCGAGGTGGGCCGTTTCGCCGGACAGTCGAGCACGCTGCGGGTGCTGGGGATCCACGATTTCGATCTCGTGCGCTGGCTCCATCCCGGACCGGTCGCATCGGTCCAGGCGGTGGGCGCGCGCGGGGCGATCCATGCCGCGCACGGGATGCACGACCATGTCGTGACCTCCATCGCCTTCGCCGACGGCGTGATCGCCAGCGTCGAAAGCGGCTGGACCCTGCCGCGCCCCTATCAGGCCTACACGACGCCCGAGGGCTGGGGAGCCGCCGGCAACAACCGGCTCGAGGTATTCGGCGCGGAGGGGTTCCTGTCCAACGACATGTCCCTGCGGGGCCAGCCGCTGATCGCCTTCGACGCGGATCAGGGGTTCCGCGCGGCCAACCTGCGGCATCAGCCGGTGATCCACGGGCGGGTGCACGGCGCGCTCAGGGCGCAGACGGAGCATTTCCTCGATTGTGTCCGCACGGGACGCACGCCGCTGGTGACGCTGGAGGATGCCCTGCGCGCGGTCGCCCTGCTGGAGGCGGCAGAGCGGGCGCTGGAGAGCGGGCAGCCGGCGTTTCCCGAACTCTGACGTCAGCGATGATCGACGCCCATCACCACCTCTGGACGATCCGGCCCGGCAGTCACCCCTGGCTGGCCGGGGATCCGCTTGGCCGGTCGCTGACGCCGGCGGATCACGACGCCGCCTTTGCCGGCCACGGGATCGTCGCCACGGTCTGGATCGAGGCGCTGGCCGCCGATCCGATGGCCGAACTGGCCGAGGCAGAGGCGATGCGCCGGCAGAGCGGCGGCCGGATCGGCGCGGCGCTGATCGGCCATGTGCCGCTCGACGCGCCGGATGCGGGGGCGCGGCTGGATGCTTGCCGCGCCGTCAGCCCGGCCTTCCGCGGGGTGCGCGACATCCTCGATCCGCGCCACGCACGGGCGCCGGACCTGCTGGACCGGCCCGGGTTCCTGCGCGGACTGCGGGCGCTGGCAAAGCGCGGCCTGGTGTTCGACATGATGCTGACCCCGGCACAGATGGCCCCGGCCGCCGCGCTGCTGTCCCGCGTGCCGGGGCTGCCGGTTGCGCTGGAACACGTCGGCAGCCCGCATGACCGCAGTCCCGCGGGCCTGCGCCTGTGGCGCGAGGGGCTGGCCGCGCTGGCCGCGCTGCCGGACTGCGTGGTCAAGGTCTCGGCGCTGCACTGCCTGGAGCCGGGCTGGACCGACGACAGCCTTGCCGCGATCCTGGCGCCACTCCGCGACCTGTTCGGCGCAGACCGGATGTGCGTCGGCACCGACTGGCCGGTGCACGACCGCATCTGCCCGGGGCCGGAGGCGCTGGCCCTGCTGCGCCGGATCACCGCCCGCTGGCCCGACCGCGACCGGGACGCGCTGTTCGAGGGCACGGCCCGGCGCTTCTACCGGATCGGCATCGATCGGACCTGACCGCACGGGTGCCTTCCCTCCGGGCCGGGCGACGGGCGGCGCCTGCCCTCCGGCGCTCCTCGCGCAGACTGAGGGAGAGCGCCATTTTATCCGATGATCCCCATTATTCGAAACATCAGGCTTCATATTTGATCCCGATCAAGTTTCCAACGGCCCTTTTTGACGCAAATTAATCAAAGTTAACGCCTCGAGGGGAGGGCCAGATGCCAACCTATACCACAACCTTCAACGAATTCGTCGACGGCGGTTCGCAAGAGGTCTACTAGGTCGAGATCACCCATGGCGAGGATCTGACCGGGACCGGCTTCACCGACATCAAGATCAAGGTCACCCTCGATCTGGCCAGCCGCAGCGGCAGCGAGGACACGCTGGGGGTCGCCTTCGATCTCAACAACCTCGGCCTCTATCCGGGGCTCCAGATCACCGACATCAAGGTGAACGAGGGGACGACCGGGTTCACCCCGCAGTCGGGGATCTTCGAGGATCAGGTCGGCACCACGGTCGACCCGGGGCTGTCCATAAGCGGCGGCGGGGTCGATGCGCCCTATGACGCCTACGTCATGGTCAGCGACAACGGGCTGGGCGACGGCGACTGCGTCTGCTTCGAATTCGTGCTGACCGACCCGGGCCGGGACCTCGATCCGGCCGATCTGCTGAACGGGACCGACTGGTTCGTGCGCACCACCTCGACCGATGGGGGCGAGGACAGCGGCAAGACCCTTGGCGCGATCGCGGAGATCTGCTTTGCCGCCGGCACCCTGATCGCCACGCCGGACGGGGAACGGGCGGTCGAGACGCTGCAGATCGGCGATCCCGTCCTGACCGCCGACGGCCCGGTCGTCCCGGTGAAATGGGTCGGCCGGCAGACCATGCACAAGGTCTTTACCCCGTCGGAGCGGTTCGCCCCTGTCCGGGTGCGGGCCGGGGCGCTGGGCGCGGGTCTGCCGCACACCGACCTCGTGCTGACGGCCGATCACGCGCTCATCCTCGACGGGCTGGCGATCAACGCAGGCGCGCTGGTCAACGGCACCAGCATCCTGCGCGATCCGGTCGAAACCCTGCCCGAGCGGGTCACCTATTACCACGTCGAGACGGAGGCCCATGATGTCATCCTCGCCAACGGTGCTGCGGCAGAGACCTACGTGGATTACGTCCAGCGCAGCGCCTTCGACAACCATGCCGAATACCTCGCCCTCTACGGCAACGCACGCACGATCCCGGAGATGCCGCTGCCCCGCCTGTCCTCCCGGCGGCAGCTTCCGGCCGATCTGCGCGCCCGCTTCGGCATCGCCGATTTCGCCAGGGACGTCACCGCCGAGGCGATGGCCTTTCTGGCGCAGCGGGTCGCCTGACCTGTCGGCCGCGCCGGGCCCTCAGGTCGGGGGGGCGGCCCGGCCCGCGCGGGCACAGTCCAGCAGGTCTCTCAGCCGGCCGGCCCCGATCGCGTCGGTGTTCCAGTAACTGGTCGTCCGCTTGTAGGGCAGGGGCACGTGGGATTGCCCCCAGCGTCCCACCGCCCATTTCCGCAGGATCGTCAGGTCCGGCGGGCTGTCGGGTCCGTCGCTGACATACCAGGCCACGGCCCGGGTCATCAGGCCCGGGCCGGTCTTCATCCAGGTGTTGTCGTTGTGCCGCTCCAGCAGGGCCCGGCGCGCCGCATGTGCCGCCCAGACGATCGCGGGATGCCGCGGCGGGGCGAACAGGATGTTGTTGGCGATGGACCCGTGCGGTTCGCACAGCACGGTCAGCCCCCGCACCTTTTCGAACACGGCCGACAGGTCGCCGGTGCGCCGGTCGTCGGAATTGACGTAGAAGCCGCCTTCGAGCATCAGCCAGGCAAGTCGGAAGAAATCGCTCTGTTGTGCCGGCGCCCGGGCGGCCCGAAGCGCCTGCTGCCAGCTCTGGTCCAGCCGGGCATCGAGCCAGTCCAAGGCTGTGCGGCGGTCGAACCGGACATAGGCGATCCCCGGCAGATCCTGCCATGTCCGCATGATCGCCACGATGTCGTCGGGCGGGACCGTCTTGTCCCAGTATTGCAGCACCTGTCGGGGAACGCGTGACTGCGCGCCCGCGCTGCCATCGGGAGGGTCAGAGAGCCAGCGGTCCAGCACGGCCCCCGCCGCCGGCACCAGCGAGCGGACATCCGTCGCGCCCTCTGCGCGCGCGGCGAGCCGCAGGTCGGCCAGCACCGTGCCGTCCAGACCGGGGCCGAAATGCAGGGCGGAGCGGACGGGCAAAGCGCCGCGCACCGCCTCGACCAGGGCTTCGGCCTCGTCGGTCGCGCCCCGGCGCAGATGTGCGCGCAGCAACTGGTGGTGCAGATTGCCGCGGCGCTGTGGCAGGCCCGCCCGCGCGGCCAGCGCCGCCGCCGCCGCCGCATCGCCGGCCCGCAAGAGCACGAGCGCGGCGGAGTCGGCGATCACCGGGCTGACCGGTCCGGTCGCCGGAACCGTCTCGGCGATCACCGCGCGCGCCGCGTCGATCTGCCCGAGGTCGATCAGGCAATAGAGGTAATACCGCGTCACGCTGGGCTGCCATGGCCACGTCCGGCGGGCGCGCCGCAGATAGCGCGCGGCGAGAGGGATCTTGCCGACCTCGCGCAGCAGCCGCCCAAGGATGGGCGTCGCGGTCGGCGTGGTGCTCCCGCGGTCCCAGCGCCGCGCAGCCAGCGCGACCTCTGCCCCTTCGGCCAGTTCCCGCATGTGCAGCAGATACAGCCAGCGCTCCGCCGGATCGATCCGGTCGACGAGCGACAGGGCGACGGCCTGCCAGTCCGGCCCGCCGTGCCGATGCAGCGCCTGGAGCATCGCTGTCGAGACCGCGACCGGCAGCCTGTCGCGCGACAGGAGCGCGGCTGCAAGCGGGCGATAGCGGCTGCCCAGACCGATCTGGTCAGCCGCGGCATAGACGGACCAGAGAAGGTCCGTCTCCAGCCGGTCGGCCGCGCCGGTGGCCTCGGTCAGCGCATCGGCACTGGCCTCGTCGGTTCCCCGCACCGCATCGCGCAGCGCCTGCCAGTTTTCCAGAGGGGCGCGGGCGCCGTCCGCAAGATCGCGCGCGGCGCCCCGATAGAGGTTGGCGGACTCGAGCGCCCGGTTCGCCGCCTCGGTCAGGCCGAGATCAGGCGCGGTCAGCGGGTTGTCCTCGAACGCACGGTCGAACGCCGTCTGCGCGGCGGTGGTCGCAGCACTGGCCGCGCCCTCGAAGCGGTTCTCGATCTCGCCGAGGTCGAGGTCGGGCACCAGCGAGATGCGCCGCTCCGACCCGAGCGCTTCCAGCCCCTGGTTGATGCCGCCGATGAAGCCGTTGATGCGCGAGACCACGCCGTTCAGCATCGCCTCGACGCCGTCGACCAGGCTGTTGGCGGCCTGGAACGCCAGATCGCCGATGGCGGCAGGCAGCAGACCCCAGATCGTCTTGATTGCCTCATAGGCCCCCTCGAAGGTGTTCGCCGCCGTGTTCCCGAAACCGACGACGCTCTCGATGGCGCTCTGCATGCCCGACGCGGCGTCGGCCTTCAGGTCGAAGAACATCGCCGTGGCGGCTGCACCCGCCGCAGCTGCGCCCATCCTGATCCGCTCCCAGACCTCGACAGCGACGTCCTTCAGGAGCGACATGGCCTCGCCAAAGCCCCCCGCACCGGAGACGAGACGGGTGAACTGATAAACGAGCTCCCCCGCGCCGACGATCAGCGCGCCGATGCCGGTGCGGATCAGCGCGCCGCGCAGCACCACCAGCCCCGCCACCCGGAACAACCGCCCCAGCCGCCGCCCCAGCGCCGCAAGCCGGGCGTTGACCAGCGCCATCTCCTTGCGGATCCGCGCCATGCCCTTCGCGCCGGCCTCGCCGATGCCGCGAAACTCGGCCTTCAGCCGGTTCCCGCCCTCCGACCCGAAGCGGACGCTGACGCGCTTCTCAGCCATGCCGACACCAGCCCTATGGGCGCGGTGCCATGCTTGTCACCTCGAACCGCGCCGTCGGCGAATGGGGCAGCGTCTTCGGTGATCCGGTGGTCGCCACCGCCATCCTCGACCGCCTGCTCCACCACAGCCACGTCATCACC
>Ga0209346_1000918_pt1 | contig 19941 bp, 19 predicted proteins | sample AutmiccommunBRH9_FD_187381 | JGI IMG/M metagenome (GOLD analysis project Ga0209346, IMG submission 187381) | Deep subsurface microbial communities from Mt. Terri, Switzerland - Autotrophic microbial communities BRH/9 (SPAdes) (version 2) | ecosystem: Environmental > Aquatic > Deep subsurface >...
CACCTGAGCATAATGAAGGCTTAAAAGGTAAAAAGCCAAGTTTTCATATGAAAATTGGCTCCCCTAATGAAGAATAGGTATGTTGGGCAGCAGCTGATTACCGGCTGCTGCCCTTAGTTTGTCACTAGAGCTAAATTGTTTCTTCACTAACCTTTTCAATCGCGATTAGGTAGGGAGGAAAATGAACTTGGTTTAGAAACCGGTAATTCAGAACTGTAAAATTTTTTTGTTTTAAAGTGGTTAAATATTCTTCCACTTCCTGAGCTTCGTGACCCTGGTCATGCTCGATATACAGGATGATAGTAATTATGCCCCCAATAGCCAATCTGTTAAGTAATCCCTGAATAGCCGCAATAGTCGTTAATGACTTTGTGCTAATCAGCTTATCGGAATTCGGCAAATAGCCCAGATTAAACATTGCCCCTTTTACAGGCTCCTCCACCACTTGTTCAATAAACTCATGGCTCATTCTTTTACAAATTACTCTTGCAGATAGCCCGTTATCTTTTACTCTATTTAGGGTATTTATTACTGCTTTCTCTTGAATATCAAAAGCGTATACTTTTCCTTGCTCACCAACTAAACCGGCTAGAAATACCGTATCATGGCCGTTGCCACAGGTCGCATCAACAGCTATATCCCCGGCAGCTACTCGCTCACTAATTAATATGCGAGCAAACTCTAAGACCTTTGGCAGTCCCATCATTATTCATCCTTCATAAGTTAATACTTATAGTAGGCAACCTCTAAGAGATCGCCGTTACTTAAACCTGCAGCATTCGCTTCGTCGGTATCCACGTGAAATTCCAGAGCATAGCTTTCAGAAACTCTGGCAAGGACGTTTTCAAAAATGAGTCCTCTCTCTCCCTCAACTACTACACGTACTCGATCTTGATCCTTAACATTAAACCTACTGGCATCAGAGAGATGAAAGTGAATATGTCTTGCCGCGATTATTACCCCTTGACGGAGTTCTACCTCTCCTTGAGGACCTTTGATAGTTACTCCGGGAGTATCTTTTAAAAAGCCTGAATCACGTACAGGCGGTCTGACACCTAACAGATAGCTGTCGGTACGAGACATTTCAATTTGAGTTTGCTGACGAACGGGTCCAAGGATTCTGACATTCTCAATTTTGCCCTTCGGGCCAATTATCGTTGCTTGTTCCTGCGCAGCGTATTGTCCAGGCTGAGAAAGATCTTTTAGTACATTAAGTTCATAATCCGCACCAAAGAGAATATCCAAATCACCCTTTGACAAATGAATGTGACGACTAGAAATACCAACTGGGATTTTCATCTAAATTGCTCCTTCCAACTAAAACGACTGATTAACAATATATATTATAGCCTAAAGTATTTTCAAAAGACAAAAAATATTTATTTTTCCGCTAAAAAGACCACATTTTTAGTGGTCTTCTAAGTTGTATATTAAGCTTTGTAACCCTACTTACTCATAAACCTTTAATAGAGCTTGGAAGTCCTCCTGAGAAATTCGGATATCCTGTTTAACAATCGGCTCTTTTCGGAAATTTGGAACCAGTTCCTCATAAGAATCCCTAATGTGATCTTGATAAATATTTCCTGTAACTAAGCCATCATGGTCCATTACCTTTTGGACAGCTTGGGAACGGTTTGTGTAGTCAAAATCAGGATCCTCGTCAAGATTAACAATATTTTCTTTAAACCATTCAAAAGAATTTACCTTATTAAAGGTCACACAAGGACTAAAAACATTTATAAAAGAAAAACCTTGATGGTTTATTCCTGCTTCGATAATTTTGGTTAGCTGGGCTAAATCACCTGCAAAACCTTGGGCGACAAAGCCTGCTCCGGAAGAAATTACTAACTCTAAAGCACGAATTGACGGTTCGATAGAACCTAAAGGATTGCTTTTGGTTACTGCCCCTAATGAGCTTCTTGGCGAAGTTTGACCTTTTGTTAATCCATAAATATGATTATCCATTACAATATAGGTAATATTAATATTTCTTCGAATCGCATGAATAGTATGATTAGTACCAATTGCGAATCCATCGCCGTCTCCTCCTGCGGCTAAAACAGTCAGATCACGATTAGCCATTTTTAATCCTTGAGCAACCGGCAAGGCACGTCCATGGATGCTATGAAAGCCATAAGCGTTTATATAGCCGGAAATACGACCTGAACAACCAATACCAGAGACTATTGCCAAGTTCTCCGGTGAAAGCCCGATATTCGCGGCAGCTCTTTGAATGGCCGCTTGTACGGCAAAATCGCCACAGCCTGGACACCAGTTAGGCTTAATATCATTGCGAAAATCCTTAAAAGTTCCCATCTATTTCAACCCCTTACATCCATTATAGATTTCCGAAGGCAAGAATGGGTTACCATCATATTTTAGAACACTTTCAATTCGTTCAGCCATTCCCACACTCAATTTTATTAAATTAGCAATTTGACCAGTTGCGTTGTTTTCTACAACGACTACCTTCTGAGCCCTAGTCATCAAATCTTTCATTTCCTCAACAGGAAATGGCATGATTAAACGAAGATGAGCCTGATTAACCTTTAGACCCTCTTTTTCTAAGCGAGTAATTGCCTCTGTAATTGCTCCTTGAGTTGAACCAATTCCAACTACAAGCAGATCAGCACTTTCATGCGGGGCTGATTTCCAGACAGGCTGATTAAATTTAAGGTTTTTAATTTTATTTAAACGCTTTTCCATCATTTTTTGACGATTAACTGTACTTTCAGAAGGGCGTCCATCCTCAGCATGTTCTACACCTGTTACATGATGAATACCGTTCTTTTGTCCGGGAATAACTCGAGGAGAGATTCCGTCCTCCGTAAACAAATAACGCTTAAACATCGGAGCTTCTAGCAGTGGTAATTCTTCATAGCCAAGGTATTTGCCGCGATCAATCTCTATTTTGCTATAATCAAGCGGATCAACTGTTTGCTTACCCATTCCCAGCGCTAAATCTGTTAAAACAATTACAGGACACTGATATTGGTCAGCTAGATTAAATGCTTGTACAGTATCATAAAAAGCATCTTCAACAGAGTTAGGTACAAGAACTATGCGAGGAATTTCTCCATGAGAGCCATATAAAGCAGCGTTAAAATCACTCTGTTCTATCTTCGTCGGCAATCCAGTGCTTGGACCTCCACGCTGAACATCAATTATTACTATAGGTACCTCAGTAATGCCAGCTAGTCCAATTGCCTCCTGCATTAAAGACAACCCCGGTCCAGAGGTTGAGGTCATTGATCTTGCACCGCCGTATGAGGCTCCGATCGCCATTGTTACTGCTGCAATCTCGTCCTCAGTCTGGACAACCGTACCACCAAACTTCGGAAGGTTTTTAGTTAAATACTCCATAACTTCAGTAGCTGGAGTAATGGGATAGGCTGGCATGAAACGAACTCCAGCAGCTAGAGCTCCCATTCCAACAGCATCATTGCCCGTCATGAAAAGTCGAGCTTTTCCATCAGCTTTTGCTAAATAAAAGTCCTCTAAAGGCTGAGCTAGTTCATTTTGAATAAACTCTGCCCCCTCTTTAAAGGCTGCCATGTTGCTGTCAACGACCTGTTGACCTTTTTTAAGAAACATCTCTTCAACAATTGCTTGAAATACGTTGGTAGGTAGGTTTAACAAAGCACTGGTAACACCAAGGGCAACCATATTTTTCATTAATCCTGAGCCTAGCTTTTGAGCAATTTCTGTAATAGGTACAGCGAAAAATAAGATATTTTCCTTGTCGACAACCGGTGCAAATTTGGCATCAGCAATCAGAATACCTCCATCACGCAATTCCCCACTGTTTAGGTCAATTGTCTCTTGATCGAAAGCAATAAGAATATCCAGATAATCTGAAATCGCTCTCAATGATTCTGTCGTTACTCTAATTTTGTAGTTAGTATGGCCACCCTTGATCCTTGAAGAAAAGTGACGATAGCCAAACAAATGATAGCCAAGTCTATTTAAGGCAGTAGCAAAAATCTCACCTGTACTATCGATTCCTTCACCCTGCTGTCCGCCAACTTTCCAAGAAAGTTGATTGATCATTCTCTCCACCCCTTTTTGTTGTAAAAAAGTCCGTCTACCCCATCTTAAATTTCTCTACCTTCTCTATAAACCCCTAAACAACTTCAAGTCTACGCTTATTTTGTGAAAAATGCAAACACTTTTACTATTTTTTTTCGCAAAAATACGACAGCAAAAATCGATATTTGTCAGCAAATATCGATTTTTCTTAAGATTATAATATTATTAATTTCACAGGACTTTTTTATCTTCGGTTTCAACAAGACTCCTCTTCAACACCGTAAGAGGAGTGTTTCAATCCTCGAAATAAGTTTCGCTAAATTCATATGGAGTTAAAACTCCATCTGAATAAGTCTCTCTTTATAATAATTTAACCAATTCTCTCCCATAATTCCTTTAACTTCTTTATCGGAGTATTTTTTTGCGAGTATCTCCACCAGGTTATGCAGTTTGGAAGCATCCTCTAACCCGGTAACAGTTGTTGCTCCATCAAAGTCCGATCCCAGTCCAATATTGCTTATTCCACCAAGACCGGCAAGATGATCAATATGCCGCAAAAGATCATCAATGGTGGGTATTCCATTAGTTGCTGTGAAATCTCGGACAAAAGTAACTCCGATAACTCCACCTGTCTCAATCATTGCTGCGATCTGCTCATCCGAAAGATTTCTAGGATGGTTGCAAATCGCTTTAACATTAGAATGCGAGGCGATAATCGGCTTACTACTCTGCTCTATGACATCCCAAAAACCTTGCTCAGACAAATGAGAAACATCAATCATCATCCCTAAATTATTCATTTCCGAAATGACCTCACGCCCAAACCGCGTTAGCCCGCCTCCTCTAGGCTCCATAATTCCATCTGCTACCTCATTGGCATTATTCCAAGTTAGTCCTACACCTCTGACCCCTAACCTATACAAAGTTCGCAGCTTGCTTAAATCCCCTTCTATCGCCTCTGCGCCCTCTAAGGATAAAATCCCCACTCTTAGTTTTTTTTCTTGAGCAGCTTCCAGTTCACCGTAATCTCTAGCCAAAGTAAGCTGATCAGACAATATTTTCTGATAAAAATCATCTATCGACTGTAAAGCAGCTAAAAATTTGCCGTTTTTTATTGGTGAAACAAAAACCGCAAAGACCATCACAGCTAATCCACCCTCTAAAATATTTGGGAAGTTAATACTTAGCTCCGGACTCTTCTGATAAAAGTCTAACTGTGGATTCTTATGCATTTTCCATAAAACATCATTATGAGCATCTACAAACATTTTGAACCCATTCTCCCTTCCACATCTCTTCAATAAAGCGAATATTCTTCTCCCCCAAATTCTTGCTTTTTAACTGACAAAAACCTGCCTTCAGAAAGAAAGCAGGTTCTAATCTAATTCTTATCGTGGTTCCACTATCAACTTGATAGCTGTTCGTTCTTCCCCATCAATTAGAATGTCAGTAAAGGCGGGGATACAAATAAGGTCAACACCACTTGGTGCAACAAAACCTCTAGCAATCGCTACAGCTTTCACGGCTTGATTAAGTGCACCTGCGCCTATCGCTTGAATCTCTGCGGCACCACGTTCACGCAGCACCCCAGCTAATGCACCTGCAACAGAGTTGGGGCTGGATTTTGCTGAAACTTTTAATACTTCCATGGATTGAAACCTCCTTGAATGAATGAATTAAAACCACTATAATCTATATTCGCTAAAGAGCAAAAAAATTCCTTCCGTTTCAAGTAAAAAGTATCAAAAAATTTCGACATTTTTTTAAGCCCTCGTTCTGCCCTTAAAATAAAGAATTGTCAGGATCAATTCTGATTTTTTCAATTTTTGTAGCTAAGCCTGTTTCTGGGTTAATATCAATTACTACTGCATTTATTTGCCATCCTGCTTTCTCGTCAACCTCAAAACGATTTGGTAATGCCGTAACAAACCTCTCGATGACCGCCTGTCTCTCCATGCCTAAAATACCGTCATATGGTCCAACCATTCCTACATCCGTTATATAGGCTGTACCATTTGGCAGCAGACGTTCATCAGCTGTTTGCACATGAGTGTGAGTTCCGATAACAGCCGAGACCTGCCCATCAAGATACCAACCTAACGAAAGCTTTTCGGAGGTTGCCTCTGCATGAAAATCAATGATGATGTTTGGTGTTTCTTTTTTAACAACCTCAATTAGTTTCCTAGCTGTTTGAAAAGGACAATCAATCGCCGGAAGATAGGTTCTGCCTTGTAAGTTGATTACAGCAAGTTTGTAAGAATTGAAGTTAATTATCGTATAACCCTTTCCTGGTGAACCTACTGGAAAATTAGCAGGTCTAATCAGATTTTTGTAGTCATCGATAAAATCAAATATTTCTTTATTATCCCAAGTGTGATTTCCCATGGTAATAATATTTATTCCTAACTGAGATAATTCCTTAACTATCTTCTCTGTAATACCTCTTCCACCAGCAGCGTTCTCACCATTAGTAATAATAATCTGCGGATGATAATTTTCTCTAATTTTTAAGATATTTTTTTCAATTGCTAATCTTCCAGGTGAACCAACAATATCACCAAAAAAAAGCACTCTCATTACTTCACTCCCATTCAACCTGAACTCTTCTTCGAGTTACACTTACTATTTTTCCCTGATTCATACCAACCAAACACTTTTAAAAAAAATAAAGTGGCAAGGCCACTTTATTTTGCATATTCCACTGCTCGAGTTTCCCTAATGACTGTAACCTTGATATGTCCAGGATAATCGAGTTCATTTTCAATTCGTTTAGTAATCTCTCTGGCAAGGATAAAGGCATCGGCGTCAGAAATATTTTCTGGTTCAACCATAATCCGCACCTCTCTACCTGCCTGAATTGCATAGGACTTCTCAACACCGGCAAACGACTCTGATATTTCTTCAAGCTTTTCTAAACGTTTTATATATGTTTCTAATGTTTCTCTTCTTGCCCCTGGTCTTGCAGCAGATAAAGCGTCTGCCGCGCCAACTAATACCGAAATTACCGAGTCAGGCTCCACATCTCCATGGTGCGAGGCAATTCCATTGATCACAATCTGAGACTCATTATATTTTTTGGCTAGCTCAATGCCAATTTCCACATGCGAACCCTCAACCTCATGATCGATAGCCTTACCAATATCATGAAGTAGACCAGCTCTTTTGGCTAGTGTCGCATCTTCGCCTAACTCCGAAGCGATTAAACCACATAAATGAGCAACTTCGATTGAATGTTTTAAAACATTCTGACCATAGCTGGTTCTAAATCTTAACCTTCCTAAGATCTTAATCAAATCAGGATGTAAATTATGAACTCCAACCTCAAAAGTAGCCTGTTCTCCATAATCCCTTATCCGCTCATCTACCTCTTTACGAGCTTTCTCAACCATTTCTTCAATTCTTGCAGGGTGAATACGACCATCAGCAACAAGCTTCTCAAGAGCTGTTCTGGCAATCTCTCGGCGAATTGGGTCAAAACCTGAGAGAATAACTGCCTCTGGAGTGTCATCAATAATTAAATCTATACCGGTTAATGTTTCAATAGCGCGAATATTTCTGCCTTCTCGACCTATAATCCGACCCTTCATTTCATCATTTGGAAGACTAACAACCGAAACCGTCGTTTCAGCAACATGGTCTGCAGCACAACGTTGAATTGCAGTAGTGATAATTTCTCGAGCTTTTTTATCCGCCTCTTCACGAGCTTGCAACTCAATTTCCTTTATCATTAATGCTGATTCATGTCGGACCTCTCGTTCAACATTATTAAGGATGATCCTTTTGGCTTCCTCAGCAGTTAATCCAGAAATCCGTTCTAATTCAGCGATTTGTTCCTGCATAATTTCTTCGGCTTTTGCCCGCGTCTCAGTTACAACTTTCTCCTTCTGAAGGAGAGATTCTTCTTTACGCTCTAACGATTCAATTTTTTTGTCCAAAGATTCTTCTTTTTGCAATAACCTTCTTTCAAGACGTAAAACCTCGTTTCTGCGTTCACGAATATCCCTATCAGCTTCACTTCTCAGCTTGTGAACTTCATCCTTAGCCTCTAAAATTACTTCTTTTTTAGATGCGTCGGCTTCTTTTTTTGCCCGTTCTATAATAAGCTTAGATGCTTCTTCAGCACTGGAGATTTTTGCTTCGGCTATGGATCTTCTAACAAAATAACCCACAACAAAACCTACAACTATTGACACAAGCAAAAGGATGATATCTAAAGCTTCCATTCATTCACCTCCCTTTGCTTTCCTAAAAAACAAGACCTTCCCTAGGTCTTAGGCTTTAAAACTTTAATACTTTAATTATCAACATAATCAATTAATATTCAATATGACGAAAATGAAAATGTGGTACAGGTTAAAAAATATGCAACTTAATTTTATTATTCATAGCGCCGATTGTCAAGATACGCCAGCTTAATCCCCTAAATACTTGTCTAAAAACTATTATGGGGGACATAAAATAGACGCAAAACTCAAGCTAATCATTTTCAGTTTCTTGAATATCCTCAAGAGCTTTGCTTATTGTGTGATAGGAAAAACCACGCCTCTCTAAGTACCTTGCCAGCTTTGCCTTAGTTTTTGCCCAATCATCATCTTTAAGATTTTTGCCGTTTTTTTTATTAACCAGTTCCTTAGCCAGCTCTAATTCTTTTTCTTCATCAAAATCCAAAAGACTTGAGGAAATTGTTGAGCTATTAATCCCTTTCCTCTTTAATTCATAGGCCAGTAACTTTTTCCCCTTCGGATTATGCGTATTGCGGGCATTTATAAACTGCTCACTGTACAGTTCATCGTTTAAAAACTGCTTCTCCTGTAACGAACTGAGCACTTCTCGGATTAGCCCCTCTTCAAAACCCTTCCTTGTTAAGTATTGCTGAACCTCGTAGGTTGAACGTGACTTAATGCTTAAATAGCGAAGCGCTTTTTGCCAGAGCTTATTTTTTTCTTCTGCTTGCATAAGCTCATAATAATAATTATTGTCTATCTCCTTACCTTTATACAACTGATGAGCTATTAATATATCCTCATGTACTGAAAAGGCATATTTCTCGTTAATATACAGATTATATCTTTTATTATTCTTAACTTGCTGCTCAATCATTGTAATAAGTCCAAAATCACTCATTTAGCTTCTACCCTCCTTGACAAGAATCAAAAAAAGCACCCAAAACAGGTGCCTTATGATAAAAAATTAAACTTCGAAGGATTCAGCATCTGACTCATCCTCATTTTTCAGAACAACTTTGCCCAAACTGTGGTATTCCCTGATCCTTTGTTCAATCATTAGAGTAATCTCCGAATGTTCCTTTAAATATTGCTTGGCATTCTCTCTTCCTTGACCTAACCGTTCGTCACTAAAGGAGTACCATGCTCCGCTTTTGGAGACTATATCAAGATCAGAACCAATATCTAAAATGCTTCCCTCACGAGAAATCCCTTCACCATACATGATATCAACCTCAGCCTGTTTAAAAGGCGGAGCAACTTTATTTTTTACCACCTTGATTTTAGTTCTGTTACCAACCATATCAGTACCTTGTTTAATTGTTTCCGCACGTCTAACTTCTAAACGAACGCTACTATAAAACTTTAAAGCTCGTCCACCCGGGGTAGTTTCTGGGCTGCCAAACATCACGCCAACTTTTTCACGAATCTGGTTAATGAAGATAGCTAAAGTTTTAGACTTACTAATTGCTCCAGATAACTTTCTCAGGGCTTGCGACATAAGTCTGGCTTGTAATCCGACATGAGAGTCGCCCATTTCACCTTCAATTTCTGCTTTAGGAACTAATGCAGCAACGGAATCAATTACGATTATATCAACCGCTCCACTTCTAACTAAAGCTTCGGCGATCTCCAAAGCTTGCTCTCCGGTATCCGGCTGAGATATTAAGAGATCTTCGATATTAACTCCGAGGTTTCTAGCATATTGAGGGTCTAGAGCATGCTCCGCATCGATAAAAGCAGCTTGTCCGCCAATCCTTTGCACCTCGGCAATCGCATGAAGCGCCACTGTAGTTTTACCAGAGGACTCTGGTCCATACACCTCAATAATTCTTCCTTTTGGATATCCACCAATTCCTAAGGCTATATCTAAGGCAATTGACCCGCTTGATACAGTTTCGACCTGCATTGAAGCGTGTGCCTCTCCAAGCTTCATAATCGAACCCTTACCAAATTGTTTTTCTATTTGACGCAATGCTTGGTCTAATGCAGCTTTACGATCACTCACAGAATTCTCCCCTTTTAATTTAATAATCTTTATATCTATCTTATAATTAAATTAGTGAATGCACAAGCTTTTTTTACGAACATTTATTCCTGGAAAGCTGTGATTAAGTTTTAGGTCTAGCCGGTTCAAAAATTAAGCGATGTCCATTTAAGCGAGAAAACCGTAAGCCTTCATAAACAAAGGGCGCAACATCTTCAGGAACCTCTACAAAGGAAAATCGATCGAAAACATTAATTTTACCGATCATTTCTACTGGAATATCGAATTCTTCCGAGATAAGCTTAACAATTTCCTTTGGAGTTAACTCAACATTTCTGCCAATGTTCATAAAAAAGCGAACCATGCCTGGTTTGGCGCCTGTTTCCCCAAAATCATAATCATCTTGGGCATTTTGAGAGTTGAATTTCTCATAAAATGTTAAATAAAATGCTGCCGTAGCGACATCAAGAAGGGCATACTTCTCTGTTAATTCGCTTAAGAGATTTTGAGATTCAGCAATTTCCTTAGAGTTATTTTCAATAAAATCGCTAATCTGCTTAATCCATTGCTTTTGCTGAATTTTTTTCATCTCTTCAATGGCAGGCAGATCTTCTGAGGTTATTTTAGTTTTAATTTGCTGTTCTATTGTTCTTAATTGCTTAATCTCTCGCGGAGTAACTAAAGTTACGGCGATTCCATTCTTACCGGCACGACCGGTTCGGCCGATTCGATGAACATAGCTCTCCGGATGCTGAGGAATATCATAATTAATTACGTGCGTGACAGCACCTACGTCGATTCCTCTAGCTGCTACGTCAGTGGCGATTAAGTACTCGATAGAACTCTCCCGAAAAGATTTCATAACTTTGTCCCGCTGGGTCTGTGATAAATCGCCATGAATTCCGGCGACAATATATCCCCTGCTTAAAAGTGATTCAGATAATTCATCGACGGTTTTTTTAGTTCGGCAAAAAATAATTCCCAGCTCAACCTCTAAATTATCGAGAATTCTGCATAAACTATCAACCTTGTTATTCTCTAAAACCTTATAGTATACCTGTTTAATTAATGGTACAGTAACTTCTCCTTGGTTAACAGCGATTACTTCAGGAGAGTTTAAATATCTATTTGCCAATTTCTTGATTTCATAAGGCATCGTTGCAGAGAAAAGCAACGTTTGTCGATCCTTGGGAGTATGTTGAATGATTGCTTCAATATCTTCAATAAAGCCCATATCCAGCATTTCATCAGCCTCATCTAAAACCAGTGTTCGCACATTATTTAACATGAGGGTTCGTTTGCCAATATGATCTAATACTCTTCCGGGTGTCCCAATAACAATATGCACTCCTTGCTGCAAAGCCCGGATCTGGTGTCCAATTGATTGTCCTCCATAGATGGGCAGGATCCTTAACCCTTTATACTTGGCTATTTTACGCAGTTCTTGGGAGACTTGAATTGCCAACTCACGTGTAGGGGTTAAGACTATCCCTTGAATAACCGGTTTTTTAGAAAAATTGTGGATCATCGGTATTCCAAAGGCCGCCGTTTTACCTGTACCCGTTTGGGCTTGACCGATGACATCCTTATTATTTAAAATAATTGGAATACAGGATTCCTGCACCGGTGACGGCTCTTCAAAGCCCATGTCGTTAATTGCTTGTAAAACATCGTTATGTAAATTAAATTTCGAAAAAATGTTCATTAATCTTATTTCAACCTTTCATTCAAATATTCCCAAAGGATGAAGAAAGAAAATCTTGCAGCTCTGTTCTGAATATATTGCCTGTTTCCCGCAAATTTCACTTCCCTTACCTTGGTTGATTGCCCCTTCTCACTAATTGCTAAATAAATTAAACCGACCGGCTTATCTTCAAGAGCATTTGGACCTGCGACGCCAGTGATTGCCAAGGCGATATCTGATCCAAATAATTCCGAACATCCCTCTGCAAGGCTTGCAGCTGTTTCGGGGCTCACTGCACCATGCTTTTTTAGCGTTTCAGGTTTCACCTTAACAATTTGTTGCTTAATCTCATCCTGATAACAGACTATTCCTCCCTTATATACCTCAGAGGACCCAGAAATTGCTGTAAATTGACTGCTAATTAGGCCGCCGGTACAACTCTCGGCAAATGATAAGGTAAGCCCGTTTTTTCTTAATATTTTGTATACCTCTTGCTCAATACTATCATCACCATTGCCATAATGATATTTCTGTAATCGAGAAAGGATTTCTTTTTCTACAGGAGCGATAAGCGCCTGTGCTTCTTCTTCATTCTTGGCAGAGGCGGTTAATCGTATTGTAACCTCTCCATCGTTCGCCAAAGGGGCTACTGTAGGGTTCGTTTGCTTCTCAATGAGATCAATAATTGTTTCCTCAAGCAACGCCTCTCCAATTCCGCTAAAACGTAAAATCTGCGAATAAAAGACATTACCCTGAAATAACTTTTTCAGCCACGGTAAAAGATATTTATCAACCATCGGTATTAGCTCAGATGGTGGCCCAGGTAAGAAGCAATAGTTAATTCCCGCTAAGCTTAAGCCAATTCCTGCAGCCAAGCCGAAATCATTAGGGAAAACAGCACTCTCTTCAAGTACCATCGCTTGCTTTTTATTGTTCTCTGACATAATGATCCCGCGATTAGCGAAAAAGCTCACAATCTTATCATAAGTTGCTTGATCTAAAACCATTTTTTTATTTAGCAACTTTGCCGCCGTTTCTTTCGTCAAGTCATCCTGAGTAGGACCAAGACCACCAATAAAAATAAGTAGATCAGCACGAGCTTGCGCTTGCTGAATAGCCTCCGCTAAACGCTTTTCATTATCTCCAACAGTCACATGGAAATAGATTGGTACGCCAATTTCCGCCATTTTTTTAGAGACATATTGAGCGTTTGTATTAGCAATTTGTCCTAACAATAATTCAGTACCAACGGCAATAATTTCTCCTTTAAGCATTACAAACATCCTTTTTACTTAGACTTTTTAATAATCGACCTATTTTTATAAAAATAGTCTACCCCTGAAACAATAGTAATTATCACCGCCAACCAGACAGCAATCTGGTCTACAGGCAAGTTCAAAAAGGTAAAAGGAAAATTATCCAGCATTAAGATAGCTATAGCTACAATTTGTGTTACTGTTTTCAGCTTGCCGAGTTTACTGGCCGAAATTACCGTTCCTTCAGCAGCAGCTATTAGACGAAGTCCTGTAACTGCAAACTCTCTACTAACTATGACTATGGCGACAAAAGCCAAAAGACGATCCATTTCAACTAAGGAAATCAAGGCCGCAGTAACCAACAACTTATCAGCCAGCGGGTCCAAAAACTTGCCAAGATTGGTTACTTGCTTTCTTTTTCTAGCAATATAACCATCCAACCCATCAGTACTAGCCGCAATAATAAAGATTAACGCAGCAATCAGTTCATTGTAAGTCAGCCCTTCACCGGCTATAGAAATAGTGCCTAAATCATATTTTATTAAAAGAAACAGCATAATAAATGGTACTAAGAAAATCCTTGCGAGCGTGATTTTATTTGCTAAATTCATTTTTAATCCCCTCCCCAACGAGGTCAAAATCGTAAGAATGGGTAATCTTGACTTCGATAATATCGCCAATATTACCATCAATATTACTAATAAAAACTTCACCATCGATCTCTGGAGCATCAAAGGCGGTTCTGGCAACGTAAACCTTGCCAACTTCATCATAACGATCAATAATTACCCTTAGGATTTTACCAATATACATCTCATTTTTTTGCCTAGCAATTTCTCTTTGGGTTTCCATAAGAATTTGCGCTCGCATCTCTTTAAGCTCTTGAGGTACCTTATTTGGCAGTTTTGCAGCAGGAGTGTTTTCTTCTTCAGAAAAAGTAAACACTCCCAGTCGGTCAAATTTAATTTCCTTAACAAAAGCTAAGAGATTGTTAAAGTCCTCCGCGGTTTCACCGGGAAAACCAACAATAATTGAAGTTCTCAGGGCAACACCCGGAATTTTTGCCCTAAGCTTTGTAATTAACTGGCGAATATCCGTTTGCTGACCCGGTCTCAACATTTTTTTAAGAAGATGATCTTCACTATGTTGAAGGGGGATATCAATATATTTGCATAGCTTAGAATTATTAACAAATTGCTCAATTAATTCATCAGTTATGTAGCCGGGATACATATAATGCAATCTTAACCATTGCAAACCGTCAATCTCCCCTAGTTCATGTAGCAGCTGAGGCAATCTTATCTCGCCATATAGATCCATTCCATAGTTGGTTGTATCTTGGGCGATCAGGCTAATCTCCTTAACACCTTCTGAGACCATGATTCTAGCCTCTTCAATAATCGAGGGAATTGATCTACTGCGAAATTTGCCACGCAAGGCGGGAATTACACAAAAAGTACAGGTATTGTCACAACCCTCGGCAATTTTAATATATGCAGTATGCGAAGGTGTTGAACGTTTTCTTGGCAGCCTTTTCTCGTAAGAGAAAATAGGGTTTCCCACCATTACTTGTTTTTTACCGTTCAAAGTAGCATTAATTACATCTATAATTTTCTCAAAATCCCCAGTACCAACTAAGCCGTCTATTTCCGGCATCTCATTCATTAAATCTTCTTTATATCTTTGACTTAGACAACCAGTGACAATTAAGGATTTTAACTTGGCTGTAACCTTTAAATCAGCAAGATCCAAAATAGTATTAATCGACTCCTCCTTAGAGGCATCAATAAAACCGCAAGTATTAACAATAATTACCTCTGCATCCTCTTCTATGTCAGTAATTTGATAGCCTTTTTCTTCAATAAGTCCGAGCATAATTTCTGAATCAACTAAGTTTTTTTCGCAACCCAATGTTACCAAGGCTATTTTATTTTTATTATTCATCTTTACCCAACTTTCTAAGAAGCCTTAATTCTTTACCAAGTATATTATAAGGGAAAATAACTGTCAAAGATAGATATATTAAGATGTTTTTAATACAGAAAAGAGACTTCAATAGTTAAAGTCTCTTTAAAAGTCCCGCTTTATTTTTTCTGTAGGGAAATATATTTTGCTCCCTCTTCAGTTCCAGCCTTTATCAGCTTATCGTTCAGATAAATATCAACACCTGCAGCAAACCCTAGATGAATCCAAATCTGGTCTTTTAATTCATATACTAAAGTTTCCGTTCCACGTTCAAATGTCGTCGATATTAATTGCTTGCCATTAGCTCCGCCTTCTCGAATATCAATCCAGCATCTTTCTCTAAATTTCAGTTGGATAGAGATTGTAGTCTGCTCATTGACCGTAATCTCATATGTATCTAAGGGACGATTGCTAAAGGTAGAAGTGCTAACTTTTTGCAAATTGAAAGCTTCCTTAGGCTGTGCCTCCTCCGAGTCACCAGCTTCAGTCGTATTTTCCTGCTGTGTCTGATCTGTCGAATTATTAACAGTACCATCTACACCCAATCTTTCATTGCCCAACGGATCACCTGGCGGGGGTTCAACTTGATTAGAATAATTATTTACATAAAACATATAAGCAAATAATAAAACCAAAGCAATTAGTAGGTAAACAAGCGATGTAGTAATTAATTTACCCCATCTTGACGGAGATCTTGAAATAGCTTGGTAACTAGGCTTGATTTGAACAGGCTCAATTAAGTCTTCCGAGTGGGCTTCATGGTATTTTGCTAAAATTGCCGGATCAAGCTTTAAAACATCTGCATAAGCCTTAATAAAGGCCTTTGCATAAAATTGACCAGGTAATCGATCTAGATTGCCTTCCTCAATTGCTTGAATGTATCTTGACCTAATTTTAGTGATCTCTTGAATTTCCTCAATAGTCAATCCCTTTTTAATTCTCAGCTCTTTAAGTATATTCCCTATATCCTCCATATATCCACCTCCCATCTAACTAATATCAAATGAAGAAAAACTTGTATTAATTAATTCATAATTAATTTCATCTTCCGCTTCATTTCGCAGCTCAATAATATAATCGAAATCAGCAAACTCATATTCAGTTTCCCGAACAAAAATATCTGGGTGCTCAATTACCTTTGTTGCCGGCAGCCTGATAATCTCACTAACTAAAGACTTATGCGCCTCATTTGCTCGTAAAGAGGAGACAATTCCATCGATAATAAAAACATTATTAATGTTAAACTCGTCATCTGTTAAATTATTGCGGATAGTCTGCCTTAATAGCGTCGAAGAAATAAAGATCCATCTTTTATTGGCCGAAACACTCCCAGCAATTAAAGATTCAGTTTTGCCTACCCTTGGCATTCCCTTAATTCCAATCAACTGGTGTCCTTCATGTTTAAAGATCTCACCTAAAAAATCTACCAGTAAGCCTAGTTCGTCTCTAGTAAATCTAAAAGTTTTTTTATCAGACAAATCCCGATCAATATATCTTCCATGCCTTACAGCTAATCTGTCCAAAACAGTTATTGGACGAAATGCCGTTATAGTAATATTATCAATATAGCTTAAAGCATTTTTCAAGAGAATAATTTTATTCTCGTCATTAGTTTGCAGAATCATTCCCCTTTTTCTAACATCTACTCCATTAATCGTAATTATTAAAACCGACATCATCCCTAATATTGAAGAAATATCCCCTAAAAGCCCCGGTCGGTTCTTGTGAATTTTATATTCAAGGTACCATTGCTGTTCTTCAACTAACATAAGCTTGCCTCTTCATAATTACGAATTTTTTAAAATCTAAGACACAATACACAATTATAATAAAATTTCTACAAAAAAAGCGAAATTCCTTTATTTTTTTAAAAAAAATAACTTTCCATCATAAATATTTTTAGTTATTAAAATACCCCTTAAAAAAGGGGTATTTTTAATTGTTTTAAGTTAGTGCTTGGTAGTCTCGCATTATTTATGATCTACATAATTAACCATAATCTGCGCTAGAACTTTTTGCTGTTCCTCGTTACTTGATTCCCATAGCTCTTTTAACAATTTTTCTTCATTATTTTTAGGATCGACCTGCTCTGCTAAATAATCGCCTATTTGAAAAGCTAGGTTGGAGATTGTTTCATTATTCATTCCTACTTTTTGTGCTTGATCAACTCGTTCGTTTAGGAATTCTTTCCAGCTTGAAAAATTATCAAGTACTGACATTCACTTCGCCTCCTAATATTTTTTACGGATTACTTCCGTTCATTTTGTAATATGGTTTATTCACCGAACTTTTATTCAAAAAAATTTATGAATAATATATTATCTTTTGTTTCAAAATATGGATATACTAGAAGGGATTGATAAAATGAATAAATATGGACAGTTCATGGATTTTGATTCTGAGAAACTGGAACAACAGTGGGAGGGATGGAATAGAACGACTGAAAAAAATAACGAAAATTTAAAATCAGGTCACTCATTATTTTTGGGTTTGACTTTTTTTTCTTCTTTTCTAATCACTGCAGCAGCATGGGGATTGTACTTTTTAGGTCGTCCTTACTTTGACTTAATAATGCAGAGCGGTAATACTATGGTACTCTGGGCAGCAGGTACAATCACATTTATCAATATTTTTTCCTTAGGTCTGCTAATTATTACCTTGAAAACAAAGAAACCATTTGCTTTTTTTCTTAAAGATAAGCAAGTGACAAAAATATTTATCAACAATTTCTCAATTTATATCGGCAGCAAACTAGGCATCCCAGAAGATAAAATAATCAGTTCACTATTAAAGATTAACAACTCTTTAACAAGAATATTATCTAAAAGCATTGAAAAAGATCAACTATTACTGTTAGTCCCAAGGTGTTTATCCAGTGCAGCAAAAAAAGAGCTTAATCAATATGGAGCAGAACGAAATATTCAACTATATATTGCTACAGGGGGTTCTCAAGCTAGAAGCTTATTAAAGGAGGTTAAGCCTAAAGGAATTATTGCGGTAGCCTGTGAGAGAGAGCTCTATGCTGGAATGCGGGATGTCCCTTCACAAATACCGATTATCTCCATAGTGAACAGCCGACCGGAAGGACCTTGTAAGAACACTTTAATCAATTTGGAAGAAGTTAATGCTGCGGTCGACTTTTTTGTCGGCAAACATTAAACAGCTTAGTGATCAGCTCAAAATAAAAATGCCAAAAGCCAAGATAAACATTCTCGGCTTTTGGCAAGATAAATTAACATATTCTCGGCAACAGCATTCCTGACAACCTGTTTAATCTCCTAGTATTGCCAAGCGGGGTTTTAAGCAAAAGAATCCCTTTATCCCGACCTGTGACTTGACCGATTATCGTTGCCTTCTCGCCAAAACTAAACTTTCGAAGTACCGCAAGCACCTTGTCTGCATCCTCTTTAGCAACAATGATGATCACTTTTCCTTCGTTAGCCAAATAGACAGGTTCATAACCTAAGATATCACAGGCCCCTTCGACTTCTCGTCGAACTGGCAAAGAGGTTTCGGTGATTTCCATTGAGACGTTAAAATCCTCACAGATTTCTACGAGCGTTGTTGCCAATCCGCCTCTAGTCGGATCACGCATTATTCTAACCTGACTTGAATGCTCCAAGACCTCATAGATCATCTCATTTAATGATTGGCAATCACTCTCGATATCAGTAGCTATTCCTAATTCCCCTCTAGCAGAAAGAATGGCGATACCATGGTCACCAATTGTTCCGCTAACAATTATTGAATCACCTGCTTCGATATTTTCCGGATTAAGGGGATTTTTTTCGGCGAATATCCCAATTCCCGTTGTGTTAATATACAGCCCGTCACAGCTTCCCCGGTCAACGACCTTTGTGTCACCTGAGACGATTATCACACCAGCTTTTTTGGCCTCCTCAGCCATGGAATTAACAATTGTTTGCAAATCTGAGATTAATAATCCTTCCTCAATAATAAAGCTTGCTGTTAAGTATTTAGGGACTGCTCCGCTAACTGCTAGATCATTAACTGTACCGGCTATCGCCAACTTACCGATATTCCCTCCCGGGAAAAATAGTGGTTTGACGACAAAGCTGTCAGTAGAAACAGCAATATTTGTTGATGTTAATTCGATGCAAGCCGAATCAAGTCTAGCCTCTTGTTGATTGCCAAAGGCTTGAACAAATACTTCTTGGATTAATTGATGAGCAAGCTCTCCTCCGTCGCCGTGCGCTAAGCTGATTCTCTCGTCCATAGCTTACTCCTCCCTCATATATTGATAATAAGCAGCACAAGTACCTTCACTAGAAACCATACAAGGACCAATTGGGTTTAGCGGATTACAGGCTTTATTAAATAATTGACATTCCTCCGGGGTAATAAGACCCCTAATTACTTCTCCGCAACGACACTTGGTTTTTCTTGGTTCTTCCTCAACTATCATAAATCTTTTCTTCGCATTAAGATGAGAATATTCTTCCTTAATATCTAACCCACTTTCAGGGATTAACCCTATTCCCCGCCAACTCTCGGCACAAGGCTCCAAATATTTATTCATTAATTGCTGAGCATTTGTATTTCCTTCATTAGTAACTATGCTGGGATGGTTATTATATATTATCGGTTCCTCGTCCAGTAATATTTCAATTAATTTATAGATACTGCTAAGTACCTCAACTGCTTCAAAACCACTAATTACCCCAGGAACACGATATTCTTCAACTAAATAATCATAACTGTTCTTACCAAGAACTATTGATACATGCCCCGGAAGAAGAAAGCCATGAACATTTACTTCCTTTTCGTTTAACAATG
>Ga0209346_1000921_pt1 | contig 19902 bp, 20 predicted proteins | sample AutmiccommunBRH9_FD_187381 | JGI IMG/M metagenome (GOLD analysis project Ga0209346, IMG submission 187381) | Deep subsurface microbial communities from Mt. Terri, Switzerland - Autotrophic microbial communities BRH/9 (SPAdes) (version 2) | ecosystem: Environmental > Aquatic > Deep subsurface >...
TCTTGACTATGTTGTATTGCTCGACGGACTGCCGCTGTCGTGCGGGCGCTCCCGTGCAGAATCTGTCCCATAGCGCGTCCTTCCATTGATGGCTGAATATTACACCATCAAATGCCGGGACTAAACATCTAGCGCCGCCTTGAACATCCCAGCCGGGCTTCCGTCCGAATTGCTGCTTAGACGACCGGATATACGCGCTGCCGAACGAAACTTGGCATCGGCAACCGCGCGGATCGGCATTGCCAAGGCCAACAATTTCCCGCATTTGTCGTTGACTGGAGTTGCGGAACTGATTTCAACAGGGTTGGGTAATCTGGTATCATCTGGCAGCGTGCAGGCACTGGCGAATAGCCAGCTTAATATTCCGGTGCTCGATTTTGGACGCGGTAGAGCCGAAACAGGCGTGGCCAGCGAACAAGCAACGCAAGCTCGACTGGCTTATCAACAAAGCGTTTTGAACGCGCTTGCGGACGTCGAACAGTCCCTTGCCAGAGTAGCGACCGAACGTGCGCGCAATCAGTCCTTGCAAGATGATCTTCATCAGGCAAGCATGACGAAAGCCGCAGCCATGGCAAATTTTACAGCGGGCCTTTCTGATTATTCTCCCGTAGTCTTGGCCGAGGAAGACGTGATCGCTGCCCGCCTGAGGCTGCTCGATAGCGACTTTGCCTTGAAACAGTCAGAAGTCAGGCTGTTCAAGGCTCTTGGCGGCGGATGGTCGGCAAGCGTGACTGACGTTGAACTGCAGAAGCCGATCACTTTATCCGACGAAAATAATAGTTCGAAATATTCACCTTCAGATCCAACATATTCCAGGCCGTTTTGACAAAAGACTTCAGCCATAGGCGGGTGGCGATACGACGCTGCTGCTTGAGCTTGCCGAACATGCGCTCGGCGCGGTTGCGGTCCCGGTGGCGGCGGTAGTCCCGCTCCGGCGGGGAGAGGTATCCAAGGCTAAGGATCGAAGGAAGCGGCTCGCCAGAGAAGGCCTCTGCGGGTCGCTTCTTTCACCCACAACGCGGTAACCTAGCCGTAGCCCGGTGGCTCGGCCCGAAGGTCTTTAAGTCACGAAAGTCTTGGAAAAACTGGAGCGGGCGAAGGGATTCGAACCCTCGACCCCAACCTTGGCAAAATGTCTGAGCAGCTTAGCCGTCTCTACGCCAGATAACGCCAAAGGCCGATATCATACTGTAATATAAATATCTTTCTGGGCATATTCTACGCCAGACCCATCCGTCTCTACGCCAGCTTTTCTCTTCGCTCGCTTACAATGTGCTTACATTGCCAACCGGAACTGCTTGTGTAAGCAAATTGTCCGAAAGGACGAACGGTATGGGCAAGCTCACAAAGCGAAGCGTCGACAGCATGGCAATCCCCGCCAAGGGACAGGCATTTCTCTGGGATGACGAACTTCGCGGCTTCGGTGTTCGGGCAATGCCGTCCGGCCTTAAGGTCTTCGTTCTCCAGTATCGCAATGACGAAGGGCGCAGCAGGCGCATCGTCCTCGGACGCTATGGCATCCTGACCGTCGAACAGGCGCGCAAGCAGGCGATCATGAAACTTGGCGCAGTGGCCGGGGGCGACGATCCGGCTGAAGAACGCGCCCAGTCCCGCGCCGCGATCACCATCCGCGAGGTGTGTGACTGGTATCTGGAAAATGCCGAGTCCGGCAAGCTGCTCGGCCGCAAGCATCGGCCAATCAAGGCTTCAACACTCGCCATGGATCGCAGCCGCATCGAAACCCACATCAAGCCGCTCATCGGCAATCGGCAAGTCCGCTCGCTCCGAATGTCGGACATCGAAAAGATGCAGATGGATATCGTTGGCGGACGAACCGCCAAGCCAAAGGGAAATAGCGGTCGTGGTGGGCGAACAACTGGTGGCCCAGGCGTCGCGGGCCGAGCCGTTTCTACTCTTCACGCGCTGCTAGCCCATGCGATGCGATACGATATCGCCGAGAACAATCCAGCGGCAGGTGTCCGCAAGATCGCCGGCAAGCCGAGAACCCGACGATTGACCGCCGCAGAAATCCGCGAAATGGGCAAGGCGTTCGCTATTGCGGAACGCAATGGCGAAAACCCCACCGGGCTTGCGGCAATCCGGGTGCTCCTGCTTACGGGCTACAGGATCTCCGAAGTCATCGGCCTGCAGCGAAGCTGGCTCCACGCCGAAAAAGGCTATGTGCATTTCCCCGACACGAAGACCGACGGGCAGATCCGCCCGATTGGCAAGGCCGCAATCGCTGTTCTCGAGTCCGCTCCAGAGAAACGGGCGCTGCCGCTCTTCTTTGCCTCTGACTTCGTCGACCGGCCGTTCTCGGGCGTTCCCGAAGTACTCCGCGCACTCTGTACGATTGCCGGAATCGAAGGTGTGACCCCGCATGTGCTGCGCCACACCTTCGGTAGCGTGGCAGGCGACATGGGCTTCTCGGAACTGACCATCAAAGCACTGCTTGGACACGGTGCCCGCGGATCGACCCAGAACTACGTCCACCTGGATGAAGCGCTGCGGCTCGCAGTCGACCGGGTGTCGGGCAAGATTGCGAATTTGCTCGATGGAACAGACATAGCGATCCTCGATAGGGCAGCTTGAGCAACACGTCGGCTCGATCAAGCGCCTAAGCAACGCGTCGTTACAATCATCTTGTGGTCGAAATAGTGCTATCGATCAGTTAGCGGCCAGCACCGCTCCCGGCGAGCACCTCGATCACTCTGCACTCGGCGACAGTGCCGTGTTTGCAACTCTCGACCACTTTGGTGAGCTCTTTTCGAAGTGCTCTGAGATCGGTCAGCTTTGCTTCAACTTCGCGCAATTGGGCGCTGGCGATCTTGTCGACCGTTTCACAAGGCTGGTCGGGATCATCCGCCATCGCCATGAGCTCCTTTACCTGAGCCATCGAAAAGCCAAGTTTGCGCGAACGCTTTATGAAGCGGAGGCGCGAAATTTCGTCCGGCCCATAATCGCGATAATTGGACGATGTCCTCGGCGGCGGAGGCAGCAGCCCCTCCCGCTCGTAATAGCGGATGGTTTCGGACTTGGTCCCCGTCGCACGTCCTGCTTCGCCAATTCTCATCTGCTCTCCGATACAGAAATCTTGCTTGACCTTGTAGTTACTACAAGGTGCAGGGCCTGTCATCAGGATAGGAATTGAGCCCGACCAGCCTCGCAAATGATTACCCGAACGCTGGTCAAGCCGATGGTCTGTCAAGCACAGGAGTTACAGATGATGCGGGCAAATACCCGAGTTGAAGAGCTGTTACGACAGGAACGCGAGGCGTTCCGTGAGGCCCGACGAATAGGCGAGGTCTCAGCGGCCTGGGCCGCGCTGGAACGCGAGCACATTATTGGCCAGCCCTACCTTGCGGCGCACTTTCGCTGCCACTTGTCGATGCTGGGCTTCGCTATCGAGCTTCACGACTGGAAGGAACTGCGCGGACAAATTCTCCGGCTGCTGCTCGCGCCACTGGGCAATGCCTCGGGACGTTTGCCGGTCGGCAACACTGGTCGCTCCAATGTCAGCGCCTTTGCACCGATGGAAATCCCCGCCGATCTATCAGCAAAAATTGAAAACACGTCGCTCGATGCTGGCGAGAACTTCCAATGAGTGTCCTGAGCAGTGCGGAGACGAGGAAACTCTATAACCGGATCGCGGGGGTCTATGATCTCTGCCTCAAGGCCTTCAATGCGGTGGGAACCAACCGATGGCGCTCGCAGCTTGTTGCGAATTTGCAGATCAGGCCCGGCGACCATGTCATCGACCTGTGCGCGGGAACAGGTGCGAACCTTCCCTATCTCGCAGAAAAACTTGGAGCCCAAGGTAAGCTCACTCTCGTCGATCTTTCGGAAGCGATGCTAACCAAGGCAAAAGAGCGCGCGGAGAGGCTGGGCCTGACGAACGTCGAAATCGTCCAGATGGATGTGAACGAGTTTCGATTTCCGCCAAAAGTCGATGCCATTATCAGCACGTTTGGGCTAGAAATGGTGCCCGCTTACCCGGCCATCATCGAGCGGGCCGTTGCTTCGCTGCGGCCGGACGGGCGGATCGGTCTACTGGGACTGAAGCATCCCGAAAATTGGCCACTATGGGTGCTGCAAATCGGCATCTTGGTGACAAAGCCCTTCGGCGTTTCCCGCGACTACGAGGACTTCAAACCGTGGGTCGCTGCCCGAAACGCGGCCAGCCAAGTATGGTTTGAAAAACACCTCGCAGGATCTGCCTATTCCTTTGTCGGGCATCGCGAAACGACATTGGCCGAGAAACAATAATGCTTTTAACTTCAAGCCTTCTTCGCTACTCGCCCGCCATGCGTTTTGTTTTCACTCTCTTCGCCGCGATGGCGATATTGGTTTCCGGCATCCATGCCGGGCCATCGGAGGCGCATGAAAATGATCCCACGCATGCCAGCGAGCATCACGCCCAAAGTGACGATGATGATGGCGGTTCGGAGGATTCTACCAAGGGCGACCAGCACGGCTGCCATCACCATTGTCCAAGTGCCGCAGCGTCCAATCTCGGCAAACTGACATCGACGCACGACTTTGCTAGCGCCCGTCTGGTGCCGTCGAAGACGTTCCCGCTTGGCTCAACAACGCGTGCACCGCCACTAACCCCTCCCAAGGCCTGATTGTTCGCACCGCGCGCGGCCTGATCGCGCGCTCTGAAGCAATTTGCCAAGGGATGATTCCCCATGAAATCGATAATTTGCGCTTCCCTGCTTGCCGGGGTCGCGGGGCTGTGGCCCGCAACACTTGCGGCGCAGCAGCTGACACTTGACGAAGCGGTCGACAGGGCCGTGGCCTCCGCTCCTGAAATGGTCGCAGGACAGGCGACAGTCGATGCCGCGCGCGCCGAAATCCGCCAGGCCGACGTGCGCCCCAACCCCACTGTGTCGGTCGAGGCCGAAAATTTCGTCGGCAGCGGCGGGTTCAGCGTGCTGGAACAACCTGAAGTCACAGTGACCTACGAGCAGCGCATCGAGCGCGGCGGCAAGCGAGAAGCCAGGCTGGGATACGCGTCGCGCGGCCTCGACCTTGCTCAGGCAGAAGCTCGCCTGGCGCGGCTGGAGCTGGCGCAGCAAGTGCAGCGCGCCTTCATCGACATTCAAATTGCTGACCAAATGGTCTGGATAGCCGAGCGTCGGCTCGAGACGGAACGCGAAATGCAAACGGAAGCCCTGCGCCGCGTTCGCGGTTACCGAGACCCTCTGTTTGTCGAAACACAGGCTGCAGCGCGTGTCACTTCGGCTGAACTCGCGCTTGAACAGGCTGAGGCCCGATCAGCCGCCGCCCGCAATCTGCTCGCCTCTTTCTGGGGCGGAGAGGGCGACGGGCTTGAGGTGTCAGATGGCATAGAGAGACTGGCCAGCTTGCAAGGCGAACTGGCGCAGGCTGATGCGAATGTTCGCGATGCAGCCGTAGCGCAAGCCAGCGCGGAAGTGGTGCTTGAGCAATCACGCGCCACTCAGGATTACACAATCGGCGGCGGCGTCCGTTTTTTGCGGGAAACCAACGATGTCGCCCTTGTCGCAGGCATTTCCATCCCGCTGGGCCGGTTTGATCGCAATGAAGGCAATATCGACCGTGCGCGCGCTGAACGCCGGCGGTTGGAGGCCGAAGCGGAAGCCGACCGCCTCGCGCGATTGCGCCGACTGGCGGCTTTGCGAGCCGAAGCCAGCGCTGCTGCGAGACGGGCAGATGGGCTGATGCATCAAGTCTATCCGCAAGCTGTCCGGACACTTGAACAGGTCCGCGAAGGCTACAATCGCGGAGGCTTCCGCTTTTCCGATGTCCAGGACGCCGCTGACACGATCATCCAAGTCCAGCAACAATGGGCCGATGCGATGACGATGTTCCGCGACGCCCAATCCGAAATCGATCGACTGACCGGCCGCTTTGACGTGGCTGCGGAGACTCTCCCATGATCAAGAAAATTTTTGCACGCTGCGTTCCCTTCGCGCTTATTCTCCTCCCGCTCGCTGGCTGCAGTCCAGCGCCCGATGGCACCGAAGCAGAACACAGCGAGAGCGCCGAAGCACCTGAAGGTCCGCATGGCGGCAGGCTGCTGACCGATGGCGATCTCGGGCTTGAAATCACCATATTTGAAACCGGGCAAGAGCCGCAGTTTCGCGTCTATCCCTATTGGCAAGGCGAGGAGCTCGATCCCGCCAAGGTCAATCTTCAGATTACGCTGTCGCGCCTCGGCGGGAAAGTCGATCGATTCACCTTTACTGCGCAGGATGATTTTCTGGCTGGTGCAGGCATCGTCGAAGAACCGCACAGCTTTGATGTCGAAGTTGTCGCATCGGTTGACGGAAAGCGCAGCCGCTGGACGTATGAAAACCATGAAGGCCGCACGACAATCACGCCAGAAGCTGCCGAGCAGGGCGGAATCGCAATCGCCACTGCCGGGCCAGCAACGATTGGTGATACGCGCGAGCTCTTCGGAACGGTCGAACTCAACCCGTCAGCACGATCCGAAATCCGCGGCCAGTTTCCTGGACGCGTGATCTCGGTAACCAAACAAGTCGGTGACACCGTGCGCAGCGGCGAGCTGCTCGCCCGGATCGAGTCCTCCGAGAGCCTACAAACCTATCCGGTCTATTCGACGGTAAGCGGGGTCGTGGCCGAACGGGGCGGAAACCCTGGCGACATGACGCATGACGCCCCGCTTTATGTCATTACCAATCCGGCAGCGACAACGGTGGTCTTCAATATCTTCCCGCGCGATCTTGGGATCATCCGGCCCGGCATGCGGGTCGAGGTCCAGTCGCAGGACGGGCGGGCAGTCGGTGCAACCACGCTTGGCCAGTATCTGGCCGAGGGCAATCCTCAGGCCGGAACGGCTCTGGTGCGCGCGGCCATCCCCAATCGCGGGGGGTGGATCAGGCCCGGCATGACCATGCGCGGGCGCGTCATCGTCAATGCGGAAACTGTACCGCTGGCGGTTCGCACCGAGGCGATCCAGCCCTTCAGGGACTTCCAGGTGGTCTACGCCAGATATGGCGATGAATATGAAGTGCGGATGCTCCAATTGGGGCGCCGGGGTGCCGAGTATACCGAGGTCCTCTCGGGCATTGAACCCGGGACGCCCTATGTCACCGAAGGCTCCTTCCTTGTGCGTGCGGACGTCGAAAAGTCCGGCGCGAGCCATGATCATTAAGGGAGGGACAGCTCATGCTTGAAAATATCGTCGGACTATCGATCCGCCAGCGCTGGTTTGTCCTCGCTATCGTACTGCTACTCTCCGCGCTTGGCGTGTGGAGCGCTTTCCGCCTGCCGATTGATGCTGTGCCGGACATCACCAATGTCCAGGTGCAGATCAACACCGAAGCGGAGGGCTATTCGCCGCTCGAATCCGAACAGCGCATCACATTTCCCGTCGAGACCGCCATCGCGGGTATTCCGAACCTGGAGTATACTCGCTCGATCTCTCGCTATGGCCTGAGTCAGGTTACCGTCGTGTTTGAAGACGGGACCGACATCTATTTCGCCCGGCAACTCGTCAACGAACGCATCCAGCAAGTCAAAAACCAGCTTCCCGAAGGCATTGAGCCGCAGATGGGGCCGATTGCCACCGGTCTGGGTGAAATTTTCATGTACGCAATCGAGCCGGAGCCCGGTGCGCGTAAACCCGATGGCAGCGAGTGGACGCCGACCGATTTGCGGACGTTGTCCGATTGGGTCGTGCGGCCGCAGCTAAGGACCATTCCCGGTGTCGCAGAGGTCAATACGGTCGGCGGCTACGAACGGCAGTATCACGTTACCCCGGACCCGATGCAACTTGCCGCATTGGGTCTGTCGCTGTCCGATGTCGTCGAAGCGCTCGAACGCAACAACGCCAACAGAGGCGCTGGCTATGTCGAGCGCGGCGGCGAACAGATCCTGATCCGCGTGCCGGGTCAGGCGTCAAACGAAGCCGATCTCGGCAGCATCATCGTGGCGACGCGCGGCGGCGTTCCGATCCGCGTGGCGGATGTGGCGGACATTTCCATCGGCGCCGAACTCAGGTCAGGTGCAGCAACCGAAAACGGCCGCGAAATCGTGCTCGGTACGGTGCTGATGCTGACCGGCGAGAACCCCAGAGTTGTGGCGCAAGCTTCTGCGGATCGGCTTGAGCAAATTACCGCCACGCTTCCCCAAGGCATTATCGCGCATCCGCTCTATGACCGCACCGAACTGGTCGATCGCACGATCGTCACGGTCGAAAAGAATCTTGCCGAGGGCGCGTTGCTCGTCATCGTCGTGCTGTTCTTGTTGCTGGGCAATTTTCGCGCTGCGCTGATCACCGCTGCCGTCATCCCCGTGGCAATGCTGATGACCCTGTCAGGCATGCTGGCCACCCGGACTTCTGCCAATTTGATGAGCCTGGGCGCGCTCGATTTTGGATTGATCGTCGATGGCGCCGTGATCATCGTCGAAAACTGCCTGCGACGACTTGGCGAACAGCAAAAACGTCTCGGGCGGCTGCTCGATCGCGATGAACGCTTCGGTCTCGTGGCCTCGGCCAGTGCTGAAGTCATCAGGCCGAGTATTTTCGGCGTCATCATTATCACTGTGGTCTATCTGCCGATCTTTGCGCTCGAAGGGATTGAAGGCAAGACCTTCCATCCCATGGCGATCACCGTCGTGCTGGCGCTGACAGCCGCGATGATCCTGTCGCTGACCCTCGTTCCGGCCGCTGTGGCCATGTTCGTGACCGGCAAGGTTGAGGAAAAAGAGAACCGGCTGATGCGCTGGATCTCAAATGGTTATGCGCCGCTGCTTGGCAAAGTACTCTCTCGGCCCAAGCCCGTTCTCGCAGGTGCGGTTCTGCTTGTCGTAATCGCGGGCTTCGGCGCAACGCGTCTGGGCTCGGAGTTTATTCCCGAGCTCGACGAAGGCGATATCGCCATGCATGCCTTGCGCATACCTGGCACCAGCCTGTCGCAATCGATCCAGATGCAAGAAGCGCTGGAAGAGCGTATCCGGCAATTCCCCGAGGTGGAACGCGTCTTCGCCAAGATCGGCACGCCCGATGTGGCGACTGATCCGATGCCGCCATCGGTGGCTGACAATTTCATCATGCTCAAACCCCGCGCAGAATGGCCCGATCCGCGAAAACCGCGCGAACAGCTCGTGGATGAACTCAACGAGGCGGTCGAGCTGATCCCGGGCAACAATTATGAGTTTACACAGCCCGTCCAGATGCGGATGAATGAATTGATTGCGGGCGTTCGCGCTGATGTCGCGGTCAAACTGTTCGGCGACGATCTCGATCAGCTTATTGCCAGCGGGCAGGACCTCGAGGAAATCGTTGGAAGCATTCCTGGTGCCGCCGATGTGAAGCTTGAGCAGGTTACCGGACTGCCGGTGCTGTCGATCGTTCCGCGCCGTGACATGCTTGCCAGCTACGGCGTGAACATGGTCACCGTGCAGGATATCGTTGCAACCGCCACGGGCGGACAGCAGGCTGGCCAGATATTCGATGGCGACCGGCGCTTCCCGGTAGTCGTGCGTCTGCCCGAAGACCTGCGCACCGATCTTGACCGGCTGAGCAATCTGCCGGTGCCACTGGCGAACGGCGCATCCGTACCGTTGGGAGAACTTGCGGATATCACGCTGGCTGCCGGACCGAACCAGATCAGCCGCGAAAACGGCAAGCGGCGCGCAGTGATCACTGCGAATGTCCGCGACCGCGATCTCGGGAGCTTCATTGATGATTTGCAAGCCCGTGTGGACAGCGAAGTTGAACTGCCAAGCGGATATTACGTCGAATATGGCGGAACGTTTGAACAGCTACAGTCTGCCACGACCCGATTATCCATCGTAGTACCGCTGGTGCTGCTGCTGATCTTCGGCCTGCTATACACATTGTTCAGGTCATGGCGCGATGCGGGTATCGTTTTCACAGGCGTACCCCTCGCGCTGACCGGAGGCGTAGCTGCGCTTGCCCTGAGGGATATTCCGTTCTCCATTTCGGCAGGTGTCGGATTCATCGCGCTGTCCGGCGTAGCGGTTCTCAATGGCGTGGTGATGCTGTCCTTCATTAGCGATCTTCGCCAGCGCGGCGAAGCTTTGTTCGAAGCAATCCGTCACGGAGCCCTTACGCGCCTGCGGCCAGTGCTGATGACCGCACTCGTCGCTTCGCTTGGCTTTGTTCCCATGGCCTTGAACGTCGGCGCCGGATCGGAAGTTCAGCGCCCGCTCGCCACTGTGGTGATCGGAGGTGTTCTGACCTCCACCATCCTGACTTTGCTGGTGCTGCCCGCCCTTTATCTTCTGGTGCATCGGCGCGAGAAAAGCAGTGAAGGAGAGGCCCAATGAGCGCGGGACACGATCACGATAGCGAGAATATGAGCGATGCCCGGCTTGTCTGGGCGGTCATCGTCAATGTCGGCCTGACTATTGTTCAGATCGTCGGTGGGATAATCTCAGGTTCGCTCTCTCTCATTGCGGACGCCCTGCACAATTTCAGCGATGCGGCGGCGCTTGGTCTTGCGCTGTTTGCGCGGCGGATCGGACGAAGGCCGGCCGACAAACTGATGACCTTTGGCTATGCTCGTGCGGAGCTTGTCGCCGCCCTTATCAATCTCACCACACTGATTATCGTCGGCTTCTATCTCATTGTTGAGGCGGTGAACCGATTCATATCACCGCAGCCGGTCGAAGGCTGGACGGTGGTCATCGTCGCGGGCGTTGCCTTGGTCGTAGATGTCATAACCGCCGTGATGGTGTATTCCGGTTCCAAGAGCAGCCTGAACATCAAGGCCGCCTTCTTGCACAATGTTTCGGACGCACTCGCCTCTGTCGGTGTGATTATCGCGGGCACGCTGATCATCCTGTTCGATCTCTACGTAGCCGATCTGATCATGACTTTGGTGATTGCCGCCTATGTCATCTACCAGGGCTTTTCGATCATGCCTCGCACCGTGAGACTATTGATGGGAGCCGTTCCCGACGAGCTCGAATTCGACCGCATCGTCACTGCGCTGCAAGAGCTCGACGGCATCGATGATATTCACCACGTCCATGTCTGGTCCATCAGCGAACATCATCGCGCATTGGAGGCACATGTCGTCCCGGTCGGCGGCTCGCTCGAGGAGTTTGAGACACTGAAAGCCAAGGCTCGCGCCGTGCTGGAAGAGCGTTTTCATATCGAACACGCAACCATCGAAGCGTGTCTTCGAACTGGTTGCATGTCCGAGAGCGAGGCCTGTCAATCTACCCAAAACATGTAACGACGGCATGACTTCCAGAGCGGTCTGGTCACACACTATTCCATCGCCATCGGTGACATCATCCCAAGAACCGCGACCAGCCCAACCACGCCAACCGCCAGTCCAAACTCGCCGGCAAGACTGCGGCGCAAAGCTGCCAGCGAAGCGGGGCTATCATTGGCTTGGCTATTATTTGTCGAAGCTTCGCGCCGCCCGATCCGGGCATTGTGCGCCGCGAAGGCGAGCATGCCGCAGACCAGCACCAGCTTTCCTGCCAGCAAAATGCCATAATCGGTCGTCAGGACTGCAGCACTGTTCGTGATCCCGAAGATCAGTTGGGCATTGATCAGGCCGGTAATGGCAACGACCGATACCAGCGTGACCCCCAGCGGCGCAAATCGGTGCATCGCGTCCAGCAGGTTCCGCGCCTGGGCGTCATCAACTCGCCGATGCGCCCTGATGACAAGATGGAGAAACCAGCCGATGGCCCCCAGCCACAACCCGGCTGCAAGCAAGTGCAGCCCATCATTGAGGCGATGAAACAGCCCCAATCCGCCCTCCGTCGCGGCGGCATGTCCGCTCCATGCGAGCGTGATGAGTGCGGAAGCGTACCACAGGGCAGCGATGGGCAACGCTGACGCCAGACGGTTGCGCAGCAAAAATGCAATCAGGCCTCCTCCGAGCAGTGCCGCGCGAAAAAGGAAAGCCCAACCCAGATCGGTGCCAAAGATCATCGCTTCGACCATCGGCCTTTCGAGCGCGGCGAGTGGCTGGCCCATCATCGCAGCGATCGAAGTCAGCATCAGGACGAGCGACACCAACGGTGCCAACACCGCACCCACCATCGCCACGGCAAAACCGTTTCCCCACTGCTGCAAATTCAGCTCGCGCAGGCCAATCACGCGGAACGCTGTCCACCCGAACAAGCCAAGCAGCAGTGCATAATGCAGAAACCGCAATCCCGGCTCGAGCCAGTCCTCCATAAAGTGGTCAGCTGACCGTGAAGTTCACGGTGCCTGTCATCCGGTGCCCGTCGGCGCCGGCGGCCTGCCAGCGCACTTCATAGGTGCCAGCACGCAAGGCTTGGCGCAGGTTGAGCGTCATGGTCCGGTTGCTATTCGACCAAGCGGTGGTGAAATTACGGATCGTCATTTCACCATGGTTCGGCATGCCGGGCATTGCGGTCATGACGATGCTGGCGGCGGCCGTCGGAGGCAAAAGAGCCTCGCTATAGGTAATTGTTATAGTGCGCGGGCGCGCGACCGTTGTGCCCTCGCCGGGCGTCGATGCCGTGACGCGCGCGTGAGCGTATGCGGCAGTTGGCACGGCAGCCGATAACAGGGCGAGGCTCATAGCGCCAATCGGGAGTATTTTGCGGAAATTCATAGTGGTGTCCTTTGGGGGATGGAGTGAATATTTCAGAACCAGAAGCGAATGCCGACGACGTAATTTGTCACGCTTGGATCTTCGCCCCGCAACCGCGCGAAATCGGCACTTCCGCCGACGCGCCAGCTCTGCTCGATGCCGACATAGGGCGCGAATTCGCGAATGATTTCGTAGCGCAGACGCAGGCCCGCCTCGACCTTGTCGATACCTGCTCCAATGCCGAGTTCAGCCACATCCTGCGCCGACAGACTGATTTCACCGCGAGGCTGGAGGATCAGCCGCTGTGTAATACGCTGATCGAGTTCGGCTTCGATACGCGCAGTGATGTCGCCGCGATGCGAGGCGAACAGCGCGGCATCGACCTCGAACATATAGGGCGCGAGGCCCTGCACGCCGACAACCGCGTAGGTCGTGTCGGGTCCAGCTACATCCTGCCGCACGCCTGCCTGCACATCCCAGAAGGGCGCAATGGCACGCGAATAGAGCGCCTGAAACTCGGCATCCTCAATCGCTTCGCCAAAACTGCCTTCACCTTCACTCTTGAACCAGAACCTCTCGGTCGTGCCGCCATAATAGCCCTGCACGTCCCATAGATAGCCATCTGACCCCTCGCGGGCCTGAACTTCAGCGCGGTCGGCCTGGAACCAGAACACGGGGAAATCGCCGTGGGTCTGCTGCAATTCGCGCCGTGATGCCCGCATGGCATCGGCACCCCAGATCGCATCGGCGGCGCGCGGCGGACCGCTGCCAGCTTCGGGCGGCGGCGGAGTTTCCATTGTGGGGCCGGGTGAAACCGAGGCCGTGCCATCGCCATCAGCCATTGCACCATGATCCATTGCGCCATGGTCCATAGCCGAATGGTCCATACCATCCATCGCGTCTTGCTGGGCTGGCGCAGTCTCAGCCGCCGCAGGCATGTCGTGGCCCGCATGCGGATCGACGGGTGGCGGGGTGACGGGCGAAGGCTCGGGAGCAGGCATAGCATGCCCCTCATGTCCGGCATGGCCGTCCTGGCTTTGCGCGAATGCCGGGGCAGTGAGCGCAGACGCGGCAAGCATCGTCAGCGCGAAAGTAGCGATCCGGTTCACGACGCTGCCTCCGGGCCGACCACGGTCACGGTCTGCATCATGCCGCCATGCATGTGATACATCAAATGGCAGTGGAAGGCCCAGTCTCCGGGCTCATTGGCGGTGAGGTCGAACTGGGCGCTGGCCCCCGGTTGAACGATGACGACATTCTTGCGCGGCTGATGCGCAGCACTTTCCCCGTTCACCAGCTCGAAGAACATGCCGTGCAGATGGATGGGATGGGCCATCATCGTGTTGTTGACCAGTTTGACGCGGACGCGTTCGTTCCACGCAAAACGGATCGGCACATCGCTGACGGCCGAATACATCCGCCCGTCGAACGACCACATATAGCGTTCCATATTGCCGGTGAGGTGCAGTTCAAGCAGCCGCGACGGCTCGCGCGGGTCAAGATTTGGTTCGAGGGCGGAGAGCATCCGGTAGTTAAGCACCCGGTGCGGCACATCGCGCAGCCCAAGGCCCGGATCACCCATCTTATCGACCGGTGCCATCGACACCATATCGATGCCCGGGCCAATCGCGACATCGGGCGGCAACAGCGAGGTATCTCGCATGCTCATGCCATCCATGCTCATGCTTCCCATTGCCATGCCGGCCATTGCGTCATCGGCCGCAGGTGCTGGCACAGCAGGCGGGGCATGGCCCATAGCCGAGTGGTCCATGGCCGCCGCTCCAGCACTGGCAGCACCGCCCGCCGCAGCGCTATCGGCAGGGGCGCTATGGCCCATGCCGCTGTGGTCCATACCCTCGGAGCCGTGGTTCATCCCCATATCACCCATCGTCAGAAGCGGCGGATCGCGCAGCGCTGGCACGGCCGCCCGAGCACCCGGTCGGCTCGCCAGCGTGGCGAGCGCCATGCCCGACCGGTCCATGGATTCGCCGACTATCGAATAGGCCTCTGCGTCGCCCGGCGTGACGATCACGTCATAGGTCTCGGCGGTGCCGATCTGGAACTCGTCGACCTCGACGGGCCGCACATTCTGCCCGTCGGCGGCGATGACTGTCATTGGCAGGCCGGGAATGCGGACGTTGAAAAAACTCTGTGCTGACCCGTTGATAATCCGCAGCCGGATACGCTCACCGGCGCGGAAGAGATATTCCATACCTTCGGTCGGCCCGCGACCATTGGCGAGGAAGGTGTAGGTGGGCGATCCGATATCCATGATGTCGGTGGGCATCATCCGCATTTGCGCCCACATCCGCCGCTCCTCGCCCGACATTGGATAATCGTCAGTCCAGGTGTTTTGCTGGCGGTTGAAATAGCCTTCGCCAGTGCGCAGCCGGTTCATGATGAAATGCGGGTCTAGCGTGGTGAAGTCGCTGAGAAGCAGAATATAATCGCGGTCGTAATCGGCTGGCTCTGCGCCCGAGGGGTCGATAATCATCGGACCATAATGGCCCGATTGCTCCTGCAGACCCGAATGGCTGTGATACCAATAGGTACCAGCCTGCCGCACTGGAAACTCATACACAAACGTTTCATGCGGCTTGATGCCCGGAAAGCTGATCCCTGGCACACCATCCATCTGGAATGGCAAGAGCAGACCATGCCAGTGGATTGAGGTGTCCGCATCAAGGTGGTTGGTAACGTTCAAGCGGACATTCTGGCCCTCACGCAGGCGGATGAGCGGACCCGGCACGCTGCCGTTCACGGCAATGCCGGGGCCTCGCCGACCCTCGACAATGCGGTGGCCGCTGCCAACAGTCAGGTCGATAATTTCGCCGGTAAGCTCACCAAATCCTGCCGGGATCAACGGACCTCCGCGTCCGTGTCCGCCGTGGACACTATGGCCCTGCGCCCACGCAGGTATCGCGAGCATGGATGCACCGACACCCAAACCGCCCAAAAGTGACCTTCGCGTAACTTGACTCGTCATTGTCTTGCTCTTCCTTTGGTGAGCTGATACTATACCCCCCTATGGTATTGCAAGGGGTAAGAGGGATCTGATGACGAAAGACAAGACTGCCATTCTCAACCGACTGAAGCGCATCGAAGGCCAGGTTCGCGGCGTGGGTCAAATGGTTGCCGAAGAGCGCTATTGCATCGACATCCTGCACCAGGTGCAGGCGGTGAAAGCTGCGCTGTCAAAAGCGGAAAGCGAGATCCTGAAGGATCACGCGGCGTGCTGCGTGTCCGAAGCGATCGCATCGGGCGATACCACAGAGCAGCGCGTGAAGTTCAACGAGCTGATCGACCTGTTCGAAAAGGTCAAACGATGACCCCAGCCCAAACCGAAGCCAAGACCGCAACCCTTTACCGCAGGGTGATGGCCCTGCGGATGTCGCTAGCGCGCATGGGAGATACGCAATGACCTACACCCGTTTTCTCGCGATGATCGCAACTTCGACTATTGTGATGTTCGGCCTGATGTATCTGAACACCTACGCACTCGACCATATCTTCTACAGCCAGACCCGCACCTGGATGGCCGTCTATATGGGCGCTGTCATGGCGATCATCATGCTCGCCTTTATGTGGAAGATGTATGACGGAACATCCAAGAAACTGACAATTGTCGGGGCTTCACTGCTTGTTTTTGCAGGCTCGCTCTATCTCGTCCGCAGTCAGGAGACGGTTGATGATGTGAGCTATATGCGGGCGATGATCCCGCACCACTCGATCGCCATCATGACCAGCGAGCGAGCGCAGATCCGCGATCCACGCGTTCGTGCTTTGGCAGATGACATAATCGAGGCACAAGTCAGGGAAATTGCCGAAATGAAACGATTAATCGCTGATCTTGAGGCACAGCCAGTTGCGTCGGATGCCCCCATTTTACCGGCAGTGACAGTGCAAAGCACGGAAACGGAAAATTGATGGCAAAAGGCAGCAAAAGCGAGACCGAGGCTGTTCCGCACAGGGATTTGCCCGAGCAAATGTCCGAAATCCGTCAGCGTTCGCTCGCAAGATGGGACAATGAAGGGGGCGCGGTTGCCTCTATCGCGCAAAATGCTGCCAGTGCCGTCCCTGAAATGAGCAACACTGAGCTTGTTCATCTGCGTATCCGCGTCATCGCACTCGAAAACCTTATGATCGCTGTACTGGCAGAGGGATCGGAGCAGCAGCGCAAAATGGCGCGCGACATGGCCGCTCTCATTACACCTCGTCCGGGATACACCCAGCATCCGCTGACCATTCATGCAGCCGATCACATAACTGATCTGGTGGAACGTGCGGACCGGTTTCGCACGGACTGACACCGCAGCGCCTGTGCTCATCCCCGCAGGAGCAGCCCTGTGGTCGCACGCAGACACCAGCTGCACCAAGGGAGATAAACATGCAAAATCCAACAATTGGCCACCAGATTATTCGCTGGGGATGGACGCTCAGCGTTTTCATTCTGCTCAGTTTTCTTGTTTGTATTGCGTTCGGCCTGCTGATGCCCGGACGCTTCCACATGCATGAGGCATGGGCGCCGCTGCTGCCGGGGTTTGCGTGGCTGACCTGGCCCGGCTTCATAGCAGGCGCAGTCGGTAGCTTCCTTTACGGCTGGTATATCGCCGTATTGATCGTTCCGCTCTATCGCTTCTTCGGACGTGGAGATCCGTCATGAGTGGCTATACTTGTCCCATGCACCCTGAAGTCCGGCAGGACGAGCCGGGCGACTGTCCGAAATGCGGAATGCATCTTGTACCGGACGACGGCCAGCAAGGCGGCACGCACACCGAATGCCACACTTCGCATGGCCACAAGCAACACCAGCCGAGCGATGGACGCTACGATCAGGTGCCAGAGGGCTTCACCGGCACGGTCTATACCTGCCCGATGCATCCCCAGGTGCGCCAAACCAAAATGGGATCATGCCCGATTTGCGGAATGGGGCTGGAGCTGGAATCTGCCAGTATGGTGGAGGACGGCCCCAATCCGGAGCTGGTCGATTTTACCCGGCGGTTCTGGGTCGGCGCTATCCTGACAATACCTTTGCTGATTCTGACCATGGGGCCGATGCTGGGCCTTGGCGGTCTGCGCGAGATATTCGGCGAGCGAACAACGCTATGGATCGAGTTCGCGCTGGGTACGCCGGTGGTCCTGTGGTGCGGCTGGCCGTTCCTAGTCCGCGGCTGGAATTCCTTCCGGACAATGAACCTCAACATGTTCTCGCTCATCGGGATGGGGGTCATGGCGGCGTGGCTGTTCAGCATCGTCGCCGTGCTGGTTCCGGGTATTTTCCCCGATGGCTTTCGTGATGCAGAAGGCAATGTCGCTGTCTATTTCGAAGCTGCTGCGGTCATCGTCACTCTGGTGCTGCTGGGACAGGTTATGGAGCTGCGCGCCCGCGAAGGCACCGGCAAGGCCATCCGCGCTTTGCTCGACCTTGCGGCGAAGACCGCGAGCGTCATCCGGCCCGATGGCACCGAAGAAAAGATCGAGCTGGAAGAGGTGCAGGTGGGCGACCATTTGCGCGTCCGGCCCGGAGACAAGGTTCCGGTCGATGGCACCGTGCTGGAGGGTCGTTCGTCCGTTGACGAGAGCATGGTGTCGGGCGAACCCGTCCCGGTCGAGAAAGTCGCCGGAGATCACGTTACCGGCGCGACCATCAACGGCACCGGCAGTCTGGTGATGGAGGCGACCCGCGTCGGATCGGACACGATGTTGGCGCAAATCGTGCAAATGGTCGCGAACGCTCAGCGCTCGCGCGCGCCGATCCAGAAATACGCTGACAAGGTTGCAGGCTGGTTCGTTCCGGCGGTTATCGGCATCGCGGTGCTGTCCTTTATCGCCTGGGCAATCTGGGGCCCTGCTCCTGCTCTCGCCTATGCCCTGATCGCGGCAGTCTCGGTGCTGATTATTGCCTGTCCCTGCGCATTGGGCCTCGCCACACCGATGTCGATCATGACTGCAACCGGGCGCGGCGCACAGGCGGGCGTACTGATCAAGAACGCGGAGGCGCTCGAGCGCTTCGAGACGATCGACACTTTGATCGTCGACAAGACCGGCACGCTGACCGAGGGCAAGCCCCGGTTGGTCGCGGTGATGCCGGAGGATGGGCATGACGAGGCGGAAGTGCTGTATCTTGCAGCCTCGCTCGAACGCGGGTCGGAACACCCGCTGGCCGAAGCAATCGTGCGCGGTGCAGAGGAGCGCGGCGTTGCGATGGAGAGCGCCAGCGACTTCGAGGCCATTACCGGCAAAGGGGTAAAGGGTACCGTTGACGGCAAGTCCGTTGCCCTCGGTAATCTTGCGCTGATCAATGACATGGGTCTCGAAGCAGCAGCGCTGACACAAAAGGCCAACGCCAGACGCGACGAAGGCGAGACGGTGATGTTTGTCGTAGTCGACGGCACCATCGCCGGTCTCGTCGCGGTGGCCGATCCGGTGAAAGAAACCACCCCTGCGGCGCTCAAAGAACTGCACGCTCTGGGCCTGCGCATCATTATGGCAACCGGTGACAACGAACGGACGGCCAAGGCAGTTGCCGCGCGGCTTGGTATTGATGAAATCCGCGCCGATGTTCTGCCCGAAGACAAGGCCCGCATCATTCGCGAGCTCCAGGCCGAAGGCGCGAGAGTTGCGATGGCCGGAGACGGTGTCAACGATGCGCCAGCGCTCGCGCAAGCAGATGTCGGAATCGCGATGGGCACCGGGGCGGATGTGGCAATCGAAAGCGCCGGAATAACGTTGGTCCGCGGCAATCTCGATGGGATCGTGCGCGCTCGTCGCCTTGCGAAGGCGACAATGGGCAATATCCGCCAGAACCTGTTTTTTGCATTGATCTACAATGCAGCCGGAGTGCCCGTCGCGGCTGGCCTGCTCTATCCGTTCTTTGGCATCCTGATCAGCCCGATGTTTGCCGCCTTCGCTATGAGCGCGTCCTCAATCTCGGTCGTACTCAACTCGCTGCGCTTGCGGACCGCCAAGCTGTGAGCGAGGCGGGACGCGGCAATCACGCTGCGCATGACAATGGCGCAAGCGGCGATGGTGCAGGGGCGATAAGTCTCACCGGAGCCGTTGCCATGGGTACCGGCGTGATGATCGGGGCGGGCATCTTCGCGCTGACGGGACAGATTGCCGAGTTGGCGGGCCCACTTTTTCCGCTGTCGTTTGTTGTCGGCGGATTGGTCACCTCGCTGGCCGCCTATAGCTATATCAAGATGTCGAATGCCTGGCCGTCTTCCGGCGGCATCGCGATGATCCTCCAGAAGGCATATGGCCCCGGAGTTGTCGCAGCATCTGCGTCGCTGCTGATGGCCCTATCGATGGTGATCAGCGAAAGTCTGGTGGCAAGAACCTT
>Ga0209346_1000928_pt1 | contig 19781 bp, 15 predicted proteins | sample AutmiccommunBRH9_FD_187381 | JGI IMG/M metagenome (GOLD analysis project Ga0209346, IMG submission 187381) | Deep subsurface microbial communities from Mt. Terri, Switzerland - Autotrophic microbial communities BRH/9 (SPAdes) (version 2) | ecosystem: Environmental > Aquatic > Deep subsurface >...
TATGGAGGCCGATCTAGGCACGCGGCTCGACTGGGTTGCGGTCGACCACTGGAACACAGACAATCCCCATGTTCATATCCTCGTGCGCGGCAAGACCGACGATGGCCATGATCTCGTGATCGACAAAGGCTATATACGCGAAGGGATGCGTGGCCGCGCCGAGGCGCGTGTCACTGCCGAGCTTGGGCTGCGCAGCAAGCATGAAATCGATCAGGCCTTGGCGCGCGAAGTGGGCGCGGACCGTCTGACCAGTCTCGACCGCAGGCTTCAGCGCATGGCCGATAATCTCGGCGGTGTTGTCGACCTGCGCCCTGCCCCGCCGCGTCCACAATCTTCAATGGACCGCCATCTGATCGGACGCGTGGCCAAGCTCGATCATCTGGGGCTTGCGACCAGGATCGCGCCTGCTTGCTGGACTCTCAGGCATGACTTCGAGCCGACACTGCGTCAGCTCGGCGTTCGCGGAGACATCATCAAAACCATGCACCATGCCATGACAGGTGCCGGCATCGATGCAGATCCCGGACGCTTTGCTGTCCATCTGAATGCGGCAGATGATCCGGTCATCGGCCGTCTCATCGAGCGCGGACTGCACGACGAGCTGACCGGTGAAGCCTATGCGGTGATCGACGGCGCTGATGGGCGGGCGCATCATCTGCGCTTCGCTGACCTTGACCAGAGCAGCGATGCCGCTCCTGGAGCGATCGTTGAGCTCAGGAGCTGGACCGACCGGCGCGGACGACCCGGGCAGTCACTCTGGGTCCGGTCCGATCTGCCGCTGGGCGAGCAGATTACAGCGCGAGGTAGCACTTGGCTCGACCGGCAATTATTGTCGTCTAATCCGGTGCAGTCACTGGGCGGCTTTGGCGCCGAGATTGAACAGGCCAAGTCAGAGCGGACCGAGCATCTGATATCCCAAGGCCTCGCTACGCGCCAGGGTGGCCGCGTCGTCATGGCGCGGAATCTTTTAACCACATTGCGATCGCGGGAGCTGGCAGAGACTTACGATGCTATCGCCGCTCGGACTGGCCTGCCGCACCGGCCAGGCGCCGAGGGCGTCGCGGTATCGGGCACCTACCGTGAGCGCCTGCAACTCGCATCGGGACGGTTCGCCATGATCGACAATGGCCTGGGATTTGAGCTCGTTCCCTGGCGACCGCAACTCGACAGGCAACTGGGACAACATGTCGCGGGAATGGTGAAAGCTGGCGGCGGAATAGACTGGACGCTCAGCCGGTCTCGGGGCATCGCCGTCTAGATTTTTGCAAACTGTGAAGATCCGGCCCATCTTGACATTCACACCATATGGTGCGTATATACGCATCAGGAGACACGATGATGGCAAGCATAGCAATCCCGAATAAATCAGGTTCCGCGGCAGCCGGCTTGCAGAATTTTGCAGGCGATGGCGACCGCAAACGCCTGACCGGTACAGCTGTCAAAGCCGTTTTGCGCGTGATCGGCACATGGCGCGGGAGTAATGCTGAAGGTGCCGCCCTTCTGGGGGTTTCCGAAAGCACCTGGGACCGGATGAAGGCCGGCAAATGGGATGGCACGTTGAGCCAGGACCAGTTGACCCGTGCCTCCGCACTGATCGGTGTGTTCAAGGGGCTTCACCTCTTGTTCGCCGACGACATGGCGGACCGCTGGCCGCGCCTTGAGAACCGGGCGCCCGTCTTCGATCGCAAATCACCGATCGAAGCGATGATCGAAGGCGGCATCCCGCGGATGCTCGAGACCCGGCAATATATAGACGCGCTTCGTGGCGGGTTCTGAGACGGACACAATGTTGCCATTGGTGCGCGAAGCCTTTCCGCGCACCATCAGGCTCGTAGCGAGCGCGCGGCTACGCGATCCCGTTCTGGATCCGCTTGTGGACTCGGCCGCTGAAAAGGAGCTACTTGCCGAGATTGAAGGCGCGACCAGCGGACGGCTGGTTGCTGAAGAACGCGGCCTCGGCGGCATCAGCGAGGACGAACTGGTTCACGGCGTACCCCATGCAAAGTTCATCAATGCCAGTTTTGCTTATGCCAAGCCACGCGAGCCCATGCGCTTCAATCCTGCCGATCGCGGTGCATGGTATGCAGGCCTGGTGATCGAGACCTGCATTGCCGAAGTCGGCTATCATCTGGCGAGAGCGCTGGAAGATGCCAGCGATTTCAACGCGGTCGTCGAATATGGCGAGATGCTTGCCAGCATGTCGGGAGTCTTCATCGATTTGCGGGAAGATCCCGGGCACCCGGCGCTCGACCCCGATCCTGCCAAAGGCTATGCGGCAGGCAATGCGGTTGCCGCCCGGGTTCGAGCCGAAGGACATAATGGTATCATCTATCCATCGGTGCGGCATGAGGGCGGCACCTGCATTGCCGCTTTATGGCCCAATGTCGTCCAGTCGGTCGTCCAGGGCAACATGGTTCGCCTGACGTGGAGCGGATCGGCGGAATATGAGATTGAAAACCTATAGGTGGATAACTGGCTGATACGCCCAGGCTTCTGATCCTTCGCCAGCCTTTCCCCGAACACAAAATACCCTTGCATCTGCGCGTGCGCCGCCCTGACTAAGCCGCAAACTGCAGGAGCCAATGCCGTGACCGCCGCAAAAATTCTCTGGGGCCAGATCCTGGCTGTCACATTCATCATCCTGACAAGCGTCTGGGCGGCGACGCAGTGGACGGCATCTGCCCTCGGGTTTCAGACAGAGCTGGGACAACCATGGTTCAGCATTTGGGGCCATCCGATTTATCGGCCTTACGACCTGTTCTGGTGGTGGTTTTCCTATGAGGCGTATGCGCCGCAAGTGTTCGACACGGGAGGGCTCATCGCGACATCGGGCGGGTTCGTCGCGATCATGGTCGCCATTGCCATGTCGGTATGGCGCGGCCGGGAAACGCGCAACTCGAGCACTTATGGCTCTGCCCATTGGGCGACACGCCGCGATATCGTTCGTGCCGGACTTTTTGCCGAACAGGGCGTGGTGCTTGGCAAGTTCAACAATAGCTATCTGCGTCATGATGGCCCCGAACATATACTCTGCTTTGCACCGACAAGGTCAGGTAAAGGCGTGGGGTTGGTCATTCCCACCCTGCTCACCTGGGCAGGCTCGGCAATCGTTCACGATATCAAGGGCGAGAACTGGAGGCTGACCGCTGGGTTTCGCTCAGGATTCAGCCGCGTGTTCCTGTTTGATCCGACCAATTTGCAGTCCGCCGCCTACAATCCGCTATTCGAAGTGCGCCGCGGTATCCGCGAGGTCCGCGATGTCCAGAATGTTGCAGACGTGCTGGTCGATCCCGAAGGCAGCCTTGAGAAGCGCAATCATTGGGAAAAGACCAGCCATGCGTTGCTGGTCGGTGCAATTCTGCATGTGCTTTATGCAGAAACGGATAAAACGCTGGCCGGGGTTGCCGCATTCCTGTCCGATCCTAGCCGCACTATCGAAACGACGCTCAAAGCAATGATGACCACCCCGCATCTGGGCGAGGCTGGTCCCCATCCGGTTGTGGCAAGTGCTGCGCGTGAGCTGCTGAACAAATCGGAGAACGAGCGTTCAGGAGTCCTCTCGACCGCCATGTCATTCCTCTCCCTTTACCGCGATCCAGTGATCGCAGAAGTCACCAGTCGCTCGCAGTGGCGGATCGCAGACCTTGTTGACGCGAAGTGCCCGGTGACGCTCTATCTGGTCGTGCCGCCTTCGGATATCAGCCGCACCAAGCCCTTGATCCGTCTGATCCTCAACCAGATCGGACGGCGGCTGACCGAAGAGTTGGAGGCCGGATGCGACCGGCACCGGCTGTTGCTGATGCTGGATGAGTTTCCAGCGCTCGGGCGACTGGATTTTTTTGAAAGTGCGCTAGCGTTCATGGCGGGTTACCGCATCAAGGCATTTCTGATCGCTCAGTCCCTCAACCAGATCGAGCGAGCTTATGGGGCCAATAACTCGATCCTCGACAACTGCCATGTCCGCGTGGCATTTGCGACCAACGACGAGCGGACCGCGAAGCGGGTATCGGAGTCATTGGGGACTGCAACCGAGCAGCGGGCTATGAAGAATTATGCCGGCCACAGGCTATCGCCCTGGCTCGGTCATCTTATGATCTCCCGCTCCGAAACATCGCGGCCGCTCCTGACCCAGGGTGAAATGCTCCAGCTGCCCGATACGGACGAGATTGTGATGGTGTCGGGAGCACCGCCAGTTCGGGCAAAGAAAGCGCGCTACTACGCCGACCGTCGCTTACAACGTCGGATCGTTAAGCCGCCAACACCAACTGCCGGCGGGGACTTGTCCTCGGATGATTGGAGCGGGCTAGCAGCGATAAAGGCATCCCGGCGGTTGGCCTCGAAAGATACTGCGGAGTCCGATGATCCAAATGGCGGCTTGCGCCGGGAACCGGAGCTGCCAATGCATGTCGATGTCGCGCCTCAGCAAAAATCCCGGATCAACGAGTTTGACTTTATCGAGGCCAGTGACGCGGACGATGATGCCGCACGGTCGAAGCGACTTCGCAGCCGGATGACGGCCAATGCTCGTCAGGCTGCCCTTGATCCTGGCGATGGGATCGAACTTTGAAGTCGAAGCATACTTTCCGGCTTTCACCAGAAGTAGCGCGGCACCTGGCCGATTATGCGGCGCGCAAGCGGGTGTCTCAGGCTGAGCTAGTTGAAGCGGCGCTTGTGTCGTTTATGTCGCCAGACGGGTCGGAGCGTATGGAGGCGGCATTCAGCAGGCGCATTGACCGGGTTATCCGCGAGCTTGAGCGACTGGACCGTCATGTTGAAATAGGAAATGAGGCATTGGCATTGTTTGTCAGGTTTTGGCTGACGGCCAACCCGCCTATCCCGGATGCCGCTGTCGCAGCTGCGCAGGCAAAAGGTAAAGAGCGATATGACAGCTTCGTGCAAGCACTGGCTCGGAGGATGGACACGGGTGAGCGACTGAAGTGCTAAGACAGCGCACGCTAAACAAGCCGCCGCACAAACCCGCTTTCGGAGCCTTAATAACAGCCATATATTCGCATGGGCGCTCTTATGATTGCAGCGGCTCAAATTGGGCCGGAAGCGGAATGTCCGATTTCACCGAAACAGGGCGAGCAGCGGTCATTTTGGGCTAGGCGGGATCAATGACTGTTATCTGAGCATCACCAGAACTGCGAGCTTAATTAATGTGATGATACGGTGGAACGTCAGGGATCGCCCTAATCCGTATCCTTGAGAAAATCATTCTCACGACCTCCACTGGCATTAACCCTTATCAGCTAGCCGCCAAATCGGAAGAGGAGTTGCAATCCACCGCCAAGATCGGGGCTGCCATCGGCGAAGCCGGTGTAACCATAACCTTGCAGTCGCAGCGCATCGCTGAGTTTATAGGTAAGCGAGGCCGTTGCTTCGCTTCGATCGGGTGCGCCAGCAACCGAACCTTGGCGCCATTCATAATCCAGGCCAAGCGCTACTTTGTCCTTGGTATAATAGACCCCTGCACCGCCCAGCCAGACATCGCGCAGGTCGAACAGATCACTCGATCCATTGAAGCGCCGGCCACCAAAAGCTGCAACACTGACGTCGCCCAAGCTGTGCAGTATTTCACCTTGAGCGGTAAAATCGGTGCTTCCAGTGCCCAAAAATTTGGCTTCCGAAGCGGTTGGAAGTTTAACCTTGCCGACCGCGTCAAAGAACGTGTTGCCGCCTAGATAAAGGCTATAGCCAGCAGTCAGGTTGATATCGCCCATTCCGCTACGTGAAACCACCTGGCCGCCTGGATTTCCAGGGTTAACCCCGCCATCACCGGGGATGAAGCCCGAAGGTCCCCGAACATCGATCCATGATGTCGAAGCCTTAAGGTAGAAATCATCAGATTTGTATTTGACGCTGAATGGCACGGCGATGAAATCGGTATCGACCGTGTCGCCATAGTCGCCGGATGAGTAATCCACGCCGGTACTGACCTGAATGTAATCCTCCGCCCAAGCAGGCGATGCGAACATGGCTGCAATAGGCAGAGCCGTAAACAGTAGTGATTTTTCAAACTTGCGCATTTTCGCCCCCGTGTTTTTCTTGTGCTCGAGAAGAAACGCCGTGTGGCAAGTCGCACTTGTCACACGGCGGGTCTCAATTATTTTTAACTAATCGTCCTATGATCGGCCCGGCTTATCTGGACGCTCTGGCTTTTCAGGCTTTTCAGGGCGTTCCGGTTTCTCAGGCTTCTCAGGACGCTCTGGCCTTTCCGGTTTTTCAGCGCGCTCTGGCTTTTCCGGTTTCTCAGCACGTTCTGCTCGCTCGGGACGTTCGTGGGTCACGATCGCGCGGCTGCCATCTTCCTTGGTGATGGTTTGCACATTGCCCGAGGGCGTTTCAACCGTTTGCGTGAAACCAGTGGTAACGACTTCGGTTTGCGTTGTGCCATCATCATTCAGCACAGGATCGCCGTTTTCGTCCAGGACTTCGCGCTCCTCTTCGATATTTTCACGGGTCACGACGGCCCCGTTATTCTCTTCGATGGCTTCTTCAGGGCCTTCCGATCCAATATCCTGCGCGGAAAGGCTCGTGATGCCTCCCATCGCAAAAGCCATTGCAGTGCCGGCCATAAATAATTTCTTCATCGTGAAATCCTTCCTTCGGGGACAATTGAGCCGCGTTAGCTTCTCGATTCTTGCGCTCAGCTTAACACTCTAGGTTAGCAGGCTGATACGATGCATTAAGGCGACAGAATGTCGGAGTACTGACGCAAATCGTCAGAATCCTATATCTGAGGCGGGGTTCAGCAAGCGATGTTTGAAGTTACTGGTACGCAGATTTCAAATGTGAACAATAGCGACTTTCAGACACTGGTAGCACGCTTGGTGCTTGCGGAGTTCGCGGCCAAAGTTGTCCGGCTTCATCGGTGACGGCCAGCAGGAATCAAGACGCCCCCGATGGCGACCTTTTCAGGCTTGCAATAGCGGGTCGCTGACGCCGTGCTTGCCGTTTTCCACCCGGCCCGCAAGGCGCACGACACAATCCTTCGCGACGAGCGCGAAGTCATACCATCCGTGACTTGCCTCAACTGACCAGCGGATCCTTGCCGGTTTGCCACTGCCCAATCGGAATGTTTGCGACCGATTCACACCATAGCGGTCCTGACCGACGGTCAGGTCGATCGCTTGCGTGTCAGAATGTCCAACGGAAAGGGTGACATACTTCCCCTTGCTTTCATAACGCGCGACAAGGGTCGGTAACGATGCGGCGCCATTTCCAGTGCACGTACGCATGAAGCCATTGGGGCCAAGAACGAGCAGATCGAATGCACCCTGCGCATCGAGTGTCCAGTGATCTGCCAAGTTCTTGCGCGCCTCCACAGCATAACGGCGCGGCAGGCGGTTGAGGTGGCGTCTGTCATAAACATGGAAGGTGGCGCCCACGCTGCTTTCATTAATGAAATTCAGCATGATGCGGTCTGCGCTGCCCGTCAGGTCAACATGCAGGACATAGGGCAAAGCTCGAGAACGGCGTAGGCCTGGCTCCTGGAAGCGCTCCTGCGGCGCGCGCGGCGGGAGGTTCTTGGGACGCTGCAGGTGAATCGTGAGCGCGGCTTGCGAGCCGCTCGCGTCCGGCAGCGGCGGGAAATGGCGGTCACCGTCCAGACTGAAATCGAAGCAGGAAGTGAGATCGCCGCACATGGCGCGATGCCAGGGGCTGATGGCCGGAATGGTAAGATCGAAGCGCTTCTCAAGAAACCGACCGACCGACGTATGGTCGAAGGTTTCGCTGTTGACCCAGCCGCCTTTGCTCCAGGGCGAGACGACATACATGGGTACGCGCGGGCCCAATCCAAAGGGACGGATGGTACCGGTCGCGTTATCGTCGCGCGACGTGTATTTGTCCTCATGGTCGTCGAAATATTCGCCGGCCAGATCGAAAGTCGCCTTGCCGGAGAGCGTACCATCCCTGTTCAACGACGGCGGTGCGGGCGGCGGCAAATGGTCGAAAAGGCCATCATTTTCGTCGAAGGTCTGGAAGAAGACCGTGCTCGCCCAAACTTCGGGATTAGCGGTCAACGCGTCGAGCACGCGCGCGGTGAACTCCGCCCCCTCGATCGGCGTCGAGGCCGAAGGATGTTCGGACCATTCCCTAGGTGGCAGGATCCAGGACACGGCCGGCAATGTCCCGTCCTGCACATCCTGCGCCAGACGCTCCAGCGACCAGTGGCGCATGCCGCGCTCATAGAGCGGTGCGCCGGGCACGGCATCGCGGAATCCTTTGAAGGCGAGGCCACCGTGCATGGCGCCGGTCCAGTTATCGTTCGGGTCTTGGTAGATGCGCCAGTCGACGCCATGCTGTTCAAGGACTTCGGGCAAAGTCGGCCAGGTGAGCGCATTTCCGGCATAAGTATAACCCGGCTCGGGCAAGGCGCCCTTTATCCAGCAGCGCAGATTGTTGGGCTCCGACTTGTCGTCCCGGCAATTGATGCCCCGCGCCTGCATTTCGGGATCGAAGCTGGAACCCGACCAGAAGACAACGCGATTGGGATCAGTACCCGATGTCACCGAGCAATGGTAGGCGTCGCAGATGGTGAAGGCTTCTGCCAGCGCGAACTGGAAGGGTATGTCCTCGCGCTTGTAATAGCCCATCGAATAATCGGTCTTGTACTTGGGCCAGAGGCCGAAGCTGCCCTGGTTCCAAGCGGCTTGCGCATCGGAGAAACTGTGCGGCGTGCCGGGCACTTTCATCCCGTTGGTATGCTCTGTGTCGAGCCAGAACGGCGGCAGGATGCGTGCGCCGTTCGACTGGTCCCACACAGAGCGGTCACCGGGCAGTGGCACGGTGTGCCGGTCGCCGAAGCCGCGCACGCCCCGCATGGTGCCGAAATAGTGATCGAACGAGCGGTTCTCCTGCATCAGGATGACGATGTGTTTCACGTCCTTGATCGTACCCGTCACGCGGCGGGCCGGAAGCGCGAGTGCCCGGTCGATACTCGCCGGGATGGTCGATGCGGCACCTACAGCGCTGAGCACCTTCAGAAAGTCACGCCTGTTGTTCTTTGGCACTGAGTTCACTCCTCCGATTAAATGATGGGAAAACTGGCTAAAGGAACCGGCGCCGGAGGCGACCAGACACCTGATCAAGTACCAGGACGACCAGGAAGATGGCCAGAAGGATGGTGCCGAGATGGCCAAATTCGTAAAGATCGTAGCGGCCCTTGAGCTCCTGTCCGATGCCGCCCGCACCAACCAAGCCGATTACGGTGGCCATGCGGACATTGCGGTCCAGCACATAAAGCGTGCTGCCAATGTGATGCGGCATCACTTGTGGCAGGATAGCCAGCCGCCAAACGGCAAGGCGGCTCGCACCGATGGCCAGCAGGGCCTCCTGAGAACGCGGATCTGCGTGCTCCATCTCGTCGGCGAAGAAGCGGCCTAGCACGCCTGCGCCGTGAAACCCGAGCGCCAGAAACCCGGCAATGGGGCCAAAGCCAAAGGCGACCACAAGGAACAATGCGCTGATCAGTTCGGGAATCGCGCGCAGGAAGCTGACCAGCGAACGAGCCGCTAAACGCGGAGCGGAATATGGCATCAAGTTCGACGCGCCGAGCATAGCCAGAGGCAAGCCGAGCAGCACGGCAAGCAGTGTGCCCCACAGCCCGATCTCTATTGTCTCAAGCGTCTTGGCTGCGACATGGGCCAGATAACCGAGCGGCTGAACCAAATAAGTCTTGCTGACCGGGTGATCCTCGAGCGAGAGCGTTCGCGGATTGAGCACCTGCTCGTTGGCCTTCACTTCTTCGAGATAGGCGAAGGGTGGCAAGTGATCGGGGTCGAAGTCGGCGATGCGGGAGATTTCCTGCCGATCGGAAATCTGAAGTGGAACGAGTTGGCCGAGCACTCTTCCCAAGCCCTTCGCGCTTTCCGCGTCGCTGGAAAGCCCGGCACTTGCCAGAACAGCGTTGCCGGTCATTGACAGCATCCTGTCAACCTCGACCCGCTGACCGGTGTAAAATAGCACGGCGAAGGCCGCCAGCACGACCAAAACCGAGCGCGCGCCGAAAGGTTGCGGGAAGGCCCAGTCTCGAAGAGCTGCGGGAGGGGTCTGGCCAGTCATACGGCGAAACGCAGCCTGAGTGGGACCGCCGCTTCAGAAGCGTCGCTCTTGGTATAAATGTTTGAGATATCGCTGCCCTTCAGCGCCTCGGGAGGTCCGTCGAAAATGATCCGGCCACTGTGCAGTGCCACCACTCGATCGGCGAAAGCGCGGGCAAGATCGAGCTGGTGCAGGCTGCACAGGACCGTGGTGCCCCGTCCACGGGCCTGACTGCGCAGCAGCGACAACACATCGTGGCTGATGGCAGGGTCCAGGCTGGCAACGGGCTCGTCAGCAAGTATGATCGCGGGGTCGAGCATGAAGGCCCGGGCTAGACCCAGACGCTGCTGCTGGCCACCGGAGAGCCGCTCTGCCCGGCGGACGAGATGGGCTTCCTCCAGCCCTACTGCCTGCAGCAATTCGCACACCCGGTGCTTGAGCGGTGCCGGATAGAGGCCCGTCAGTACTCGCCAAAGCGGGAGCGACGCGGCTGCCCCGGCCATGACATTGGCTGCGCCGCTTGCTCGCGGTACGAGGGCAAAGTGCTGGTGCACCATGGCGATGCGGCGGCGCAAAGCACGCAACGAGGCGGGCCCGACGGTCTGGCCATCGACCTGCACCGCCCCGCCGATCGGCGTCTCGAGCCCGTTGACGCAGCGCAGCAGAGTCGACTTGCCAGCCCCCGAGTGGCCGAGGAGCACGCAGAACTGCCCGGCCGGCACGATAAAGCTGACATCGTCGAGCGCGCGTGTCCCGTCTGGCCAAATCTTGCTCACGGCGTCAAAGCGAATGTCCATGACCATGTTCCTGCTTCAGCGCTTGGACGACTTTTTGAGGATTTCGCCCTTCAACTCGTCACTCAGGCGAGCCATCTTGCGTGCAACGCTATCGAAGAGCTCGGATGAGAACTGTGTGTCGTATCCATCCACTTGCGCACCGCCATACCCGCGGATCATTTCCGGCTGGATGTCCGGCGAATTCTCGATATTCTTGAATGCCTGCCGCAGTTCCTGCTTCAAATCGTCCGGCAGGCGACTGTTCATGATCAGGGGGGGATAGGGAATCGCCTCGCTGCGGGCGACGACACGCAAATCGCGCGCGCCTGGTATGCCGCTTCGGACTGCCTTTTCGTAGGAATCGAATGACAACGTAGCTACATCTACACGGCCTTCGATCAAGGCGGCGAGGCTGTTGGCGTGGGTGCCTGTCAACCGCAGCGCGCCAAGATCCTTCACGGGATCGATGCCCGCTTCCATCAACATCGTAATGGGGATAATGAAGGACGAGGTCGAATTCACATCGCCGAACGCGACGCTCTTGCCGCGAACGTCAGCCAATGTCTGGATCGGGGAGTCTCTACGGGCGAAAAGTCCGGCATAATAAATTGATTGCCCGTCCTCGACCGCGACTGCCAAAAGCTCGGCGCAGCCCCGCTCTTTCGCCTGCAGGTAAGTGACCGGGCCGACAAACGCGATGTCTGCCGTACCGTTGCACATCGCTTCGACCACAGCGCCGTACGACTGCGCAACCTTCAGATCGAAATACCGATCTGTCGTATTCCCTACGGCGTCAAACAGCGGCTGATAATCTGCCCGGGTTCCGCTCTCCGTACCGCCGTCCGCAGGGATCAGCAGAACGTCGAGTTGCCGGGTACTGACATTCTCCTGATTCCCCGAGCAGGCGGCCAACGCCGCAAGCGCAGCGATCGCAAGCATTCGAGCCATAGCCATCCACACCGTGATCATCTCATCGTCTCCATTTCATGCGCGGCCGCATGGCTGCGTGCGGCTGCGTTAGGTCATAGTCGTGACAGCGAAATGACATCACTGCTGGTGCAAGGTGCGGATGAAGCATCATGGCGAGGTGGCCTTAGGGCCGCTCGATCCCGGCGATGTCGACGGAAAGCGTTGTCTGCAGATGCTCCCTTGGCCGGACTTGCGTGTTGAGCACCTCAAGGTCGAGCGCCAGCACGCGCTGCTCATTGTTCATTCGAACTTGCAGCTTGGTCTCGTCATAACGCTCGACACGGACGACATCGCTGACGTTGTGAAACGTCCGTTCGCCCTTGTTCTCGACCGTGAAGGCCAGCGGACAGCGATTGATCAGGCTCACTTCCAGCACGCTGGAATTGACCAAATAGGCCTTGGGCTGAAGGCTCAGGCAAGCCCGCACCACCTGGTCGACATTTTCGGTCGTGCCGATCAGGTCGTCGTTGATCCATGCGGCAGTCTTGCCATCGAACAGCGCCTGTTTGAGTGCGGCCGGGGTTCGTTCCTTCGACAGCACTAGCGTCAGCGGACGGTGGCCGCCGTGGGCGGCATTGTGGGTCCAGTCCACCAGACCGTGAATGTCTGAAGTGCCCAGAACGGTCAGATTATATTCCAGAGCGATGGCCAGAGCGTCTTCTGAATAGGCATCCAGCGTACCATTTGCGACTTCCACCCCGTGGAGTTTGCCGGCGCGGATCAGTTGCTTATGGAAGGGCAGTATCTTCGCTACGCCGTCCGGTGCCTGCGGGAGCCAGTTCGGGTGGTTCCAGAACACGAAAGCGCCCTGATCGTTGGCGGCATTAACCGCATTTTCTGCATCGTCGGTCAAAAGCTTGTTGGCGTCCTGGAGGAACACGGCGTTGACGTGGCCGGGCGGCATGCCGCGGGAAATTTCTGCGCCGTTGATCAGCATCACGCCGCCAATTTTCTTGCTGCCCGCCACTTGCGTCGCTACTTCAAAAGCCCGGTTGCGGTCTGGATGCGGGATGTCCGCCTGCTTGGGCTGGTGTTCGAGATGGTCGGTAAGGGCAAGCGCATCGAGCCCATCGCGGTCGGCTTCCTCGACCCGGATGGTGGGCCAAACATGGCCGTCGGAAAAGACCGAATGGGTATGCAGGTCAACGGTCAGGACCATGCTACCGTCAGCTGTATCGGGAAACCGCATCGGGCGCTCGAAGCCGTGATCGTCATAGGTGCCGTGCGCTGGCCGACGGCTGTCAGGCGCGGGCGTGTGCATCACACGGTCTTCGGCAGGTGCCTGAAACAGCAGCGTGGCGGCCACTGCGAGAGGGGTGGTCAGGAAGGGCATCGGTTATATCTCCATCGACTGGACTGAAAAAGAAGGACCCCGTACTGGACATCCAAGTACCAGGTCGGGGATCAGAACTGATATTCGTATTGCAGCCAAAAGGACCGTGGCTTGCCGTTCCAGCCATATTGCCGGTAATAGCTGCTGTCGTTCGGACCGATCTCACCGCGTACCGCAGCGCGCGAGACGCGCAGATCCGCGCCGCCTGAGTAGCGCTCGTAATAGCCTTCGTTGAAGATGTTGACCGCGCGGATCATGAAGCGGTGCTGCTTGTCGTCGCCCAAGTAGTACTGGACCGAACCGTTCACGACGAGATAGTCGCCGAAGTTGACATCTTCCACGAGGCGATCGCCCTTGGCATCGACCATGCGTGCCAGGGCGGTCGGCGCATAAGCCCATTCCGGACCCTGATAGCGCGGATTGAGCGAGAGGATCAGACGATCAGTCGGGGTGACCGAGAACAGGCCAGACACAGACCATTCAGGTCGTTCTGCAGATTGGCGAAATTCTTCGTTGCCTGCCGGACCCGGAGTGACGAAGGCGAGGTTGGCGGTGGAGCCGTCACGCCGGGCAAGAACCCCGAAGACCGGGTTGGGTTCAAGTGATTCGTTCTTGGTGAAAGTGACGTCGAACTGCAACAGATCGGTGTCGAGCGAGAGGTCGACGGTGAAGCCCCGAATATCCTGCAACGCCAAGGTGTTTACCGCCACACTCTCGTTGCTGGGCAGGTTGCCGGCCGCAGCTGTGGCGCAGAAGGTATCAGGCGTAACGATGAGCGCGCGATTCCGCTCGATATCAGAGCGAGACAGCAACGAACCCGGCCTCACTTCGCTGGCATATTCCAGGCAAACCGATTCGATCGAGCGGCTGGCGAACTGATTGGCGATCTTGGTCTCGTAATAGCCCAGTTCGATGTTGAACGTGCCGCCCGCAAAGCTGCCATTGAGACCGGCACCGAAATTATAGGCCTCGACCGATTGTGCCTGCAAGCCGGGATTGATGTTAGCGGCGGCACCAAAGGCTCCGATCTCGTCGATCTTGGGCGCACTATATGATGTGCCGCCGCTGGCGCGCAGGTAGAATCCGCCGGGCAGCTCCTGCCTTGCGCCGAACTTCCAGATGGTTTCATCGGAGAAGTTGGTATTAAAGTCATGCCGCCCGGCCAGCGAGATGTTCAGGCCTTCCAGCACCGGCAAGTCGAAGCGCAGATCGCCATAGACGCCGGTCGAGCGCAGGGTCACGTCGCGCACACCAAAAACTGGGTCCGAATTGTCCTTGTAGCTGGTGTTCTGGACACCGACCACCGTCTCCAGCCAGTCGGTCCAGCGATAGAACGCCCGGCCATTAGCGCCGTAGTCGATATAGCCGGACGCGAACTGGTCAACGTCACCGATGCCCTTGACCGGCACGCCGGTACCGAAGTTGGCGACGGACTGGATAACGAAGCCCATCGGATTGCCGATCGGGAACGGATTGTCCAGCGTGCCGTATATTTCCCCATTCGCCGGATTGACGTAGATGCCTTCCCGCGCATTCACATTGGCGCGGCCGAAGTTGAATTGCGGATTGGTTACGCAACCCGCAGGGATGCCGTTGGCGGCGGCGAAGGCTTCGAATGCGACCGCCGTGGTGAACCCGCCAGAGGGAGCCAGCGCGCGCAGGTTTGCCGGCAAGTCTTGGACCCGCGGGATCGAGCAGATCGCCGGGTCGAGTTCGGTGTTAATCAGCTTGGGTGCCTGGTAATGTCCTTCGACCTCAACGCGCAGACGGTCCGTCAGCTGCGACGTGAAGCTCGCGTTGAAGATCGGGAACTCGGTCTTGTTGGGGGCATAAGGGGTGGAATTGGGGAAAGTGTCCTCGAAATCGACCGTCGCAAGCTGGTAGCCAGCGCGAAATTTCGTATCGGGGTTGATCTGCCACAGGTACTTTGCACCCATGTTGGTGTAATTATAAGGGTATTCGCGGAAACCACCGAGTTCGAGCAGCGTATCGGCAAAGGCTTCACGGTCAAACAGGGTGTTGGAATCGGTTTCGTATGAGCGGCCGAACAACAAGATCGAATGCTCACCTTCCTCGCCCAATGGCAGGGGAACGGAGACATTGCCGTAGATTTCACGGGTCTTGAACGAACCGGCATAGACGCCCACCTCGCCTGCCAATTCGCCCTGCGGCTCCTTCGAACGCACGCTGACGACGCCAAGGCCGCCGTTGGAGCCAAAATAGAGACTCTGTCCGCCGCGGAAGATTTCGACGCTCGAGATCATCCGCGGGTCGATCGCGGTCGCGGGCCAAAGGTCCTCGGATGGGGAGGAGCGGTCAAAATAGGGCACGCCGTCGACCAGCAACAGCGTGTCGCGATCCGTACCGCCGTCAATGCGGATGGTGAACTCACCCTCGTCGGGGGAATAACCAATATTGGCGCCACGGATCAGACCGGCAGCGAGTTCCCCGAAATTGGTGAAGCCGCCGGTCTTGATTTCATCATCAGAGATTATCTGAACCTGCGTGCCATATTGGACGAAGTCCGCCGCGAGCTCGGTGGCACCGGCTTCAAGCCGCTGCCCCTCCACGATGATGACGTTCTGAGCTGGTGCCTTTTCTGCGCCATCGCTTGTTGGCTCAGCAGGCTGCTTGTCCGCTTGCGCGAGAGCCAATGAGGAACAACTCAGCAATGAGGCTAATACTATCGAGTGAACGGAATGACGCACAACCATGGATTCCTCCTTTTTGGGTAAAGCTCATCAAGATCAGGCCTCGCATGCTATTCGCCGTCATCACGCCGGATCCGGTCGAGTCCCTCATCTGTCGAGGGACGCACTAGCGATTCGATGTGACAGTTCGGTGAACTATGCTCAATTTTAACGTTATAAAAAACTGCATATTTTATATACACGGAAGAGGGTCTGGTGGCATCTGATGCAGTCAGATTAGGTGAAAGGCCGGTTGCGGCGAACAATGAGCAAATTTCAAGCTCTGGTGGTTTCGGCGATGAGCGGCTATGATAGGTGATGAGAAAAGGGCGATTGGATGATGACCCAGAAGACACAGCGAGCGACAGCGAATGTTAGCCCAGTAGACAACGCCCTCGGGCGAATCAGGATGGCTCAGCCCAACATGGCCAAGAGCGCACAGCGGATTGCCCGCTTCATCCTCGAACGACCCTCGGAAATCGTCGGCATGTCCGTGACCGAATTGTCTGAGGCCACCGACGTGAGCGAAGGCAGCGTCATCAATTTCTGTCGCAGCATCGGCCTGTCCGGCTTCCAGCAGATGAAGCTCAGCCTGGCGCAGGAAATCGTTCAGCCTGTCCAATTTATACACGAAGACCTGAATATCGATGATGACATGGAAACGGTCTGTCGGAAGGTTTTCCATTCTGGCATGCAGGCGCTGCGTGATACACTCTCTGTCCTTGACCCCAACGTCCTGACGCGCGCGGTAGAGATCATTCGGGCGGCGAAGCGAGTCGAGGTCTACGGTATCGGGTCGTCAGCACCAGTCGCAGACGACGCGCAATATCGCATGCTGCGGATAGGGCTCGACGTACGCGCTGTCACCGACAGTCATATACAGGCAATCAGCGCGTCCCGCTGCGATCCGGATGTGGCCGTTCTAACCATCTCCCACAGCGGCGCGACTCATGAAACCGTGGCCGCGACGCGGCTTGCCAAGGAGGCAGGCGCGAAGACGATCGTGATCACCAATTTCGCGCGATCGCCGATTCAGGCGTATGCTGATATCGTGCTTTTCACCATGGCTCGGGAGACGCGTTTCCGCACCGAAGCGATGACCAGCCGTATCGCGCAGTTCTGCGTGGTTGACGCCCTGATTGCGGGCCTCGCGCTGGCTGACTACGACCATGCGACGGATGTTCTCAGAAAGACGTTCGACGTGCTGTCGATCAAGCGCTTCTGATCAGGCGGTAGTGGGCTCGACCAGATGCTCGAGCCGAAGCGGAGAAGATCCTCCGATCAGAATGGGCCGGATTCCCACGTTCATGGCACCCTCGCCGTCCGTGTCGGGATTGTCGCCGATCATCACCGCCGCTTCCGGCGCAACACCGAGGCAGGCGCAAGCTCGCTCGAACAGCAAGGGGCCGGGCTTTCCGATCAGGTGCCGGTACACCTGGGGCCCGCCAACACAGGCCAGCAACGCGGCCAGCAGGGCTCCGGTCTCGGGGACGACACGGTTACGCGGTCCAGGATGGGTCAGATCGGCATTGGCAATAACCAGCTTCGCACCCGCCCGCAGAGCATTGGCAGCATGTTCCAGCTTTGCATAGGTGAAGCGCGCATCACGCATCAGCAGGACCACATTGGGGCTTTCACGCACCAAGGTGACGCCCAAATCGCGTGCATACCGCCGGATTTTCGGGGCGGAAATCAACAAGACCCGCATGTTGTGAAAGGTCGCGACGTACCGAACGGCTTCCACGCCGGCGAGAAAGATACGCTCATGCGGAACCCGCACCCCTTGGCGCGCAAGAATGTCCGCGAAATCGCGCGGCAGATGTGTCGAATTGTTCGAGACAATCGCGATACGATCAGCATGTTGCGCGATCAGTTTCCCGGCGAAGGGAAGCACCCGATTGTCAAGCGCGACACAGCCGTCCCAATCCAACAAGATGCCCTTGGCAGCGCTGAGCATCCGACGTTCCTGCCAGCCCAATGTTGCTGGTTGCTCATTCGACAAGTTCCACTCCCATCCAGATTCCGACTAAGATGAGTGAACTTATACTCATTTTTGTTTATAGTAAAGATGAGTATGGCTCACTTTATTAAATAGTGTCACCGCTCTAAATGAATGCCTGCTGTTGACTTTCGTCCTGAGAACCAGCGGCTCCGAAAGGCGGTGTCGAACCTGACGCTTGACGCTTTGATCCTGAAGGAGATTGTCGAGGGAAAGTACTGCGCCCCTCGCGGCGCCGTTCGGCGGTCGACCATGTTTGTGCGGCGCTCGGAGTATCCGAGCCTCGTGCATGCAAGATGACGGGCCAGCACCGTTCGACCCAGAGGAAGCCGGCGAAACCGCAGCCTGGTGAGAAGTCGCTAACAGCCGATCATCCGGCTGGCCTCGCAATACGGCCGATACGGCTACCGCCGTATCACCGTCCTGCTGCGTAATGACGGCTGGACGGTACACGCGAAGCGGGTCGAGCGCATCTGGCGCCGCGAGGGGTTCAAAGTCCCGAAGAAGCAACCGAAACGTAGTCGGATGGACCGCCCAGCAGGGTGACCTTAACGGCCGGAACTCTAACTTAGCCGGTGGACTACCCTAATGAGGCACGCCACGCGCAGACTGAACCACTAACCGGCTGACGCCGGTAGGTTCATGGCTTGGGGCTGAAGCCAGTCTTGTTTGGCCTAGTATGCTTGTCCAGATAATTGAGGATCACTTCGTCGGTGAAATTGCCGCTGGTGATGGAGAAATAGCCTCGTGCCCAGAACCGCTGGCCCCAGTAGCGTTTGCGGATATGCTCAAATTCCTGCTGTATCTTGCGCGATGAGCGTCCTTTGGCCCGACACACGAAGTCGCTGACCGCAATGTGGGGTGGTATCTCGACAAACATATGAACATGATCGCGCGACAGAGCACCATGGATGATGGTCACGCCCAGCTCGCTGCAAACCTGCCGGATAAACTCGCGCACTCGCAAGCGCACTTCACCATGCAGCACCTTGAAGTGGTATTTTGGTGCCCAGACAATGTGATAAGGGTGATGAAAAGCCGTGTCGCTGCCGCGTGAATATGGCATAAGCACTATCCTCCAGAAAATAACTTCGCCTGCGAGCCGGTCATTTTTTGAAGGATAGTGCTGAGCAAACAATAACGGCTGAAGCCTTATACCAGCTATAAGCTGGTGGGTTTACTCCAGAGGTGTGACACTAAACCCCACACATCTTAACGTTATCGCTTGATACCTTTTGTGCAGGTCAAACGTAGCGACCGTGCGCCTTGCGCTGGTGTGACAAAAGTCTGCGATGGCGAGGAGCACAGTAAGCGTGTCGAGGACGCCGCCTTGTCAGCGTGATTTTTTGGCCTGAGCGGCTTTGCCGGCGGCGCGGCGTTTGGCGATAGCGCCGATCCTGAGCTTTGCACCGCGTTCGTCGATTTCGTCGGGATCGAAAGGTTTCCCGTAGCAGCCCTGATGCCATTCGGTGGCATCCTCGTGCTCGGGGTGACTGGGATCGGTGACGGCTTCAAGGAAAGCTTCGAAGCCGGGCGTCCCGCCGCAGTCCTCGGGCGGGGCGCGATGCTCGCCCTCGACATATCGCGGATATTTGGTTCCGGTCTCGCCATCCTCAATCGCTTCGAGCGCGACGATATGCTCCCAGTTGTCGCCCATGTCGTAGGTATAGAGAAATTCGCGAACGCCTCGATCGATCAGGGTTTTGAGCTTCGCATTTTTGGCCGCGGACAGCTCATCGTCGGGCCAGTCCGGATCGGGAAGGCCGTATCGCCTGTCGCCCGCTTCGAACTCCCAGAGGTGATAGTCGAGCCAGCCCATCGCGGCCTGGATGACATCGTGCAGCATCTTGAGGCTGGCATCGACCGGAACCTCGACCCTGCGCCAGATGAGAGGATCGGTATCGGCAAGCGCAATATGCAGGCGGGCGATGGTCTCGGTCATGCCGCCCTTCTAACTGCAATGGGGC
>Ga0209346_1000929_pt1 | contig 19737 bp, 19 predicted proteins | sample AutmiccommunBRH9_FD_187381 | JGI IMG/M metagenome (GOLD analysis project Ga0209346, IMG submission 187381) | Deep subsurface microbial communities from Mt. Terri, Switzerland - Autotrophic microbial communities BRH/9 (SPAdes) (version 2) | ecosystem: Environmental > Aquatic > Deep subsurface >...
ACCTGCGGAAGCAAGCTTTTCAGAACGAACAACCATGTCATTTTTTTCTTTCAACTCTTTGTTGGCGTTCTCAAGCTCACTCACCGTGCTTCGCAAACTGCGGTTATCTCTTTTAATACGATCGATCAATGCATTCAAACTTATCGACAACTTGCGAAATGCGCTCTCATCGTCGCCGAAAGGAAACAGAGACTGTTCATCCGGGTAATAGTTCTCCGCCTTCAACACCAATTTGTCTAAAGGCCTGATGAAAATGCGCACAAATCTGAAAAAGCCCAAGCTGCTGAATATTATTACATTCACCAGAAGATAGCAAAGAGCAATACCCATATCCTTTTGATATCGGGAATAGATCGGCAGCAGAGACCGCTCGGCATTAATGCTGCCATACACCTGCCCGGTACTGTTGACCAAAGGCACAGCAATGAGAGCCACCTCACTGCCGAACACATGAATTTTCCACTCCTCACCGGCAAAACCTACTATCGGAGTTTTCATCGCTTTGGCCTGATGTGATCGACTCATCAGCTCTTGCCGGTACCTGCATTGCGATGATTCCGATACCACCTCCCCTGCCACTTCGATAACCATGCATTGGAAAGCGTCTCCATGTTCTGCAGCTATCTTATTGTAATCAACCACCAAAATTTGCTTCTCACCCACTTTGGCGTCTGCTAAATGAGCAGCTGTGGCAACATTCTGTATAACCCGATTTGCCCACATGACATCTTCTTTTATGGAAGTGCGCACACCAAGGAAGATCACTACAATACTTTGCAGCGACATTGCGAGAGCGAGCATCGTTGCAAATATTAAGACAATCCTGGTTTTGAGACCGGTTTCTGTCATGGAGAACAATTTGGATAAGTTGCTCTTTCGTGCGAGGCATTATCTAGATATTTCATGGTGGTTCTTCATTAGCTAAGAAGACCACCATCTAACAAGAACACTGACTGCTAATCAATAAGCATTCTTAGGCGCTTCCGATATTCGTACTACCATGCCGTCTTTTCCTTTATAGACAAGTTGGAGAGGAAGTACTTGGTTAAGTTGATCTAATGTGGGCAAATACCATCTCCAGGTGATTGCATTGAAATAGACGATTACCCCATTAGTACCTGATATTTCTGATGCCATTACATTAATATCACGAATAATATTTTCATTCCTCAGTAGACTTCCTGTAAATGTGTGATTTGGCAGCATTTTACTGACATGGTTGGTATAAATTTTTATTGGATCAGACGCGTTTGTGTAGATAATGGCGCCTTTCGGCAACTTTTCCAACCATTGCAAGGTATCAGATTCAACCCATTCTTTGCTGGCGAAACCTAGACCATCTTTTTTAGCATGGTCTATGAATCTTTTTTGCGTTTTATGTTGAGCAAAAACTAGAAAGATCAGGAGCACGAGAACAATATAACGAAATTCCTTAGTCCATTTCCGCGATGGTCTTTGAATCAAAAGCAGTAACCCGAGATTACAAAAAATATACACAGGAATGAGTATCCTCTCATCCAAAGGAGTATGTGAATCAAAAAAGGAAATCGAAAAAAGCAAAAAAATGATATAGGTACAAACAAATATAAAACATATTTCAGGGATTCTGTCAGGGTGAGCAATTGTGCTTTCTTTAACTTTGATACTATATTGAGCAGCTATCACTCCTAACACCACCAACAGAAGAAATGGATAATCTGCCGGAATATGTAACCAGTTGAGCAGCACTTGTACACCTTGTTGCATTCGTTCCATGGGAACTGGATGGAAGACAAATGTCCTACTGGTGGTTTCATTGATGAGCCAGTTTCTGCCTATCCAAAAAAGCATTGAAAGTGAACAGGAAAAACCATAGAAAAGGCTTGTGTAGATCCTCTTTTTTCTATCATTCTTTGCAAGAAAAAAGAGGGTAACCATGCCTGTTAAAATCAGAGAAACCCCGACATAACGGGTAATAAACCCTAAGCCGATGAAAAGAGAAGAAAGCGTTAATAGAGCAAGACTGTTTTCCTCTTCCAGGTAGCGAGAGAGAAAGTAGAAGCCCAACAGAGCGAACAAACAGAATGCCCCCTCAGACCATGCCATCGTATGAATATAGAGAACAGATGGTGCTGTAACAAAGAGAAGTCCGCCAACCAGCGTTGGTATTATTGCCTTTTGCGAAGCTTTCCAAATAATGCAGGTAAAGCATATCAGATTAGCTACCAAAGTAACAATCTGCAACCACCGGAGGGCTACGAAATGATCACTGGTTGTCAACCCACTCAATGCAATAAGGATAGAATATAATGGTGGCCAATGGCTGCTTAAGCCCTTTAAGCTTCCATCTTCAAGAATATTTCGGGCACCGCTTAGATAATTTACTGAATCTGGTGATAGCCCTGCTCCAAAAGTAGTAGTTTGGAAAACTTGATAACCTGCAAATAATGATAAGATAAGGAGGAAACAGCAAAAGGCCGAGGTTTTCGTCCAATCTATTCTTTGCATAAGACCGCCGGTCGACAATTGAAATTTACTAAGCGACAATGATTTTTGTCTCTTGTATTAATACCGCTATAACAACAAATTTCGAAAAAACCAACAGCAGTATGGAAGGCTAATCCGCTGACCTGTAAGCTTCGATACAATTTAATCCTTGTTATTATCAAGCATATTCGGTATTTACCTAAAGGCAAAAAGAAGACCCTTTATCTTCATAAGTGACAAAAAACGTCACCAAATGTTTAGCCCAGTGACATTTTTAGTCAACTCAAAGCAAAAATCCGCTAACAAATATTCCAGAAAGATAAAATTAATGAGCAAAGCATTTGTTTTTTAAAGGATAATTGTTTTTTAGTACTTTGGCATGAAACATGCTTAGTCTTCATCAAAGAGGCGTTAATCGCACTAACCCTAACCCAGAGGTACAAATATGTTGAGACTTATTGGAAGACAATTACAGAGAAAAAATGGACAAAAAGGCTTTACCCTGATTGAACTGATGATCGTTGTGGCTATTATCGGAATTCTGGCGGCCATTGCCATTCCGCAGTTTGCTGCTTACAGAGCTCGTGCCCAGAACAAAGCATCTCAGAGTGATGTCCGTAACATATCTACTCAATTGCATGCCTTTGCAGCTGACTTTCAGGTATACCCTGAATAAAGTTTAGCCACATATTGATTTTGAAATTCCGCTTACAAATATTCAAAAGGAGCTCATCATGGTTAGAAAATTTACCTCACTTATGGCAATACTAGCCTTAGGTTTCATCGCATCGACGGCCTCTGCAGTAGATATGGTTCAAGGTACCCCAGGAGGCGAGGTTACAATCGCTGTAAATACTGCTGTTATCCCAGGCGGCACCCCTGTTTCTTTTCAGCCATCAGCCCAGGTAAACATGGATGGTGCATCGATAAGGACTTCATTTGCAGTTATGTCAGGACATGAAGCTGTTAAGGGGAAGGAGGCTGGTCAAAATTATGCCATGGCCGCAGATTCCTCTAACGTTTTTTGGCAAGCTGCTCCAGCCACTTTTGGTACCCTCACAGCAACAAACTCAACTCCTTTTAATACTACAGCCTGGAACAGAAACTAATTCTCAATCACATAATCTTTACAGCTCTTATCCTTTATTTCAAAGATAAGAGCTGTTCTTTTTTTCTGAAATGCACGAAATCACATGCAATAACCTTCATAAATCGTATGCCGTTAGTTTCAGCGGCCGCCACAAAAAATTTGCGTTACAGGATGTCTCTTTTTCTGTTAGTTCAGGTGAGGTTTTTGGTATTATAGGTCCCAATGGCGCCGGTAAATCCACCATCCTGAAAATACTGATGGGTTTTATTCGGTCAGATAGAGGAGCTGCTTATATTGGAGGAAACATTGTGGGGTCCGTTGCATCCCGCCGCCAGGTTGGTTACCTTCCAGAAAATCCGAGTCTCTACTCTAATCTGACCATCACTGAGCACCTGGAATTTGCCTGCCGGCTTGAGCCGAGTTTCATCCAGAACAATTCTGATCGCATCCCATCTCTCATAAAAAAGGTAGCCCTGTCCGACGCTGCCAATGTGCCCATAAAAAAATTTTCCAAAGGTATGACTCAGCGAGCAGCTCTAGCCTATGCCCTTATCGCTGAGCCTCAGATTCTGATACTCGATGAACCGATGTCGGGTCTCGATCCATTAGGCAGGCAACTGGTTATAGATATAATAAATGAGTGTAACCAACAGGGCATAACCATCTTGTTCTGTTCCCACATTTTGACTGATGTGGAGCGAATTTGTCATCGGATCGCGGTCATGAACAAGAGCCGGCTTATCGCCGTCACTACCCCGGAAGAAGTACATGAACTCTATAGTAAATCTTTTGAGAAAAAAGGAAAAACCCCTCTTGAAAGTTATTTCCTCGAGGCAATTGAGGCCGACATCACATGAGAACAGTTTGGGCGGTGGCCTTAATCACGTTGAAGGAAAGTCTGCGATATAAGGTTCTTTACGGAATTATCATAAGTTCATTGCTGGTAATGGTTTTCTCACTGCTTATCAGCGGGCTCTTCATGCGTGATATCATTAAGGTGACACTTGATCTTTGCCTTTCTGCCGTGAGCATCGGCGGTCTTTTGGTGCCTTTCTTCCTCACTATAAATCTCCTGGCCCGTGATATCGAAAACAAGACGATCTATACCTTGCTTGCCAGATCCATTTCCCGACAAACATACATCTTGGGAAGATTTCTCGGCCTCTCGATGCTCACAGCATTGATAGTGGGCATCCTTACCGGATCTACTCTACTCACTGCCAAAGGTGCAACATATCTCTACCCCAGTCATTTTTTCGAACATCTGACATATAGCCCAATTCTGGTTTATGCAATCATTGGGTTGCTCGGATTAATGGTTCTTAACAGCGTGGTCTTCTTCTGGTGCAGCGTTACAACCAGCTCATTTCTCGCGACGCTGCTGACTTTCAGTACCTATGTCATAGGCCATTCAGTTGAGGACATGGTGCGTTTCATGTCCCTTAAAAGTCCGGAAGTTGAAATATCCTCAGCAGTACAAATTGCCGTTAAAGCATCGCTTTACATTTTTCCGAATCTAGCGGCATTTGATCTGAAACAACAAGCAGCCCATTCACTCAGCTTTAATTATCAGGAACTGTTTTTTCTCTTAATGTACGGCAGTTGCTATATCGCTGTAATGCTCCTCGCCTCCATCCTCGTTTTCAAGCGAAGAGATCTCACATGACCAGGGTCAAAATAATAACATACCTCGTTATCCTGATCGGCATTACCGGTTATTGCAGTACCAGAATTTATAACTCTCATGCGGAGCGGAGGGACCAGACCTTCAGTCAACTGGCCCTCATTCCCGGCCCTATTGCCAAAGTTGGTAGTCTCGAATTTTCCGGAATAGCATCGGATTATCTTATGCTCCAGATACTCACCTTCCTTGGTGAAAAGCTTATGAACAAGGAGGTCCTGATCAAGGAGCAATGGCATACTATATACAAAGCTCTTGAGCAGGTTACTTACCTTGACCCCCGGTTCCTCGACCCTTATGTGCTGGCTGAGATGACTTTGCCGTGGGAAGCCGATATGGTCCGTGAAACGAATGAGCTCCTTGAGAAAATCGTTAAATTGCGTACAACCGACCATCGCCCTCTTTTTTTTCTCTGGTACAATTACTTCTACTTCCTTAAGGATGCCGCTACTGCAGCTCAATATCTTGAACGAGCAGCAAAAATTCCAGGAGCACCAGACTTTTATGCAAACCTTGCTGCACGCAGCAGCTTCTATGGAAAGCAAACTGAGGCGGGGATACTTTTCCTCAGGGAAATGCTGGTGGAAACCAGTGACCCCACAAGGAGAAAATTTCTTTTGTTGCGCCTCCATGCATTGGAGAAAATCTCGGTTCTTGAACACAAAATCCAGGAGTATAAAAAGCAATACAAAACTCTTCCAGAATCACTTGAGCAACTGGTAGAAAAAGGTTTGATCGAATATATTCCAGAGGACCCTTATGGAGGAATTTTTCATATTGTCGATAAAGAACAAGTTTACAGTACTTCGAAACTGGTATTACCTCCAACAGGCAAATCTCACGAAAAGTAATTTCTCCAGAGCAAGCCTCTACTGTAACAGCTGTAACATATTAATCAGTACATTGATTGCCGAACATTAGGGTGTACTTCGTCATCGGATGTCTGAAAAATGATCTTATCTTCGCTGGTAATTTTTGGAGAGAACGCATCACGCTGTCAATTCGCTTGTTTGACGGCCAATTTTTGATTTTTAAGATAATTCCTACATGTTCATCAGGATTGAGCTCTGGAGCGTACGGAAGCAAATAAAAGAGGCGCAGTCTGCCTCGCGTACTCTTCACAAAATCACGAACTTCCGCGGAACGATGAACGGAGTGGTTATCCACGATCAAGAATATCGGTTGCGCGGCTCCTGCCATAAGGCGCTTGAGAAATGTAATGAAAACAGAGGAGGTTACATTGTCTTCAGTGGCCATAAAACGCATGGAACCTCGGGGACTGATGCAGAAATCAAATCCACTTTGTGCCTGGCTCCAGTGGTGGTTAAGACAGGAGTTTTGCCGCGTGGTGCCCAGGTGGTGCCGGAATGATAGTCAAGATCGCACCGAAGATTCATCACCAAAGTAAATCTCTGCCTTCTGTTCGCTAGCAAGCTTTTTTATAGCTGGAAAGTCCTTGGCCATCCATCGACTACCAGAAGTTCATCTTGCTGAAAAGCCCTGCGCTGCGGCCGCTGTGGGCTCAAACCAAGTTTTCTGAGCAAACGACCAACCGATACTTCACTCAACCGAACACCGAATTCGCGATTGATCAGTTCACGAATCATGCCACGAGTCCACAGAGCAAACTCAAATTTCAGCTGTCGAGGATCGACTCCAACGACCAGTCGATAAATCTTCTTCAACTGATTGCCAAAAAGCTTCGGTGCCTTACCCGGTTCCTTGCGCCTGCGGAGAGCCTCTATGCCACCTTCTCGGTACTTCGCAATCCATTCATAAATGCGAGGACGCGTAAGACCCAGAGCTTTTTCTTCCGTCAAGTTTATTCATGAACGGATATGTACGCTAACCAATGCACGGATTAATAAAAGCCTATTTGCTGTTTTCTTATTCCTTTTCTTGTAAATCCTGACGTACATTGTTTAAATTTTGCACCGCCATAGGATGGGTCGGATTTATCCGTAAAGCTGCCTCGAAATTAACCATCGCCTCGTCTAACTCTCCTTTCTTTATGTATACCAAACCAAGATTATTATAGGCATCCGCAAGCACGGAAGAAGCCTCAGTGAATTTCATATATGATAACCTTGCATCATCCAATGCACCAAGACGCAAATAAAGATTGCCAAGATTATACAATACAGGCACATCTGCAGACTGACGCACCTCGACTTTTTGGAAATAAGATAATGCCGCCTCTTCCTTTCCAGTCGCAGTAAGCAACAACCCCAGGTTGTAGTTTGCTACCGCATTTCCCTCTTCAAGATCTATAACTTTCTTATAGGAATTAATAGCTTCTTCAAATCGACCGGTTCCCATAAAGGCCTCTCCTCTATCAAGAAGCAAATACTTATCCTGAGGCAGTTTCTTATATGCCTTTTCGAGAAAGGCCAAAGATTCTTCGGCCTGCCCCATACGTAACAAAGCTTGCCCTGTCTCCTTATTCAAGATGGAATAATCAGGAATCTGAGTATAAAGTTCCCGGTACTGTTTCAGAGCCGCATTGTAGTTGCCTTGGTCCTTGTATAGAACTGCCAAATTAAGACGAGCCTCGATATATTGGCTCCTTAAGGTCAGTGCGTATTTAAAATTCATCTCAGCATTACTCAACCGATTTTGTCTATACTGTACCAGACCAAGATTACTGTATGCTTCCGGAAAATCAGGCATTATAGTTATAGCCTTAACAAAGTTCTCGCCAGCCTCACTATATTTTTTCTCTTCGTAGAGTGCAACCCCTAGGTTATTGTATATTCTAGCTTTAGAAGGTTGTTTTTCAACTGAGTCATGCCAGAACCGGACAGGATTCTGCCAGGTTTCATTCCTTTCCAAAGTCCAATATCCAAAAACAAAAATAAGTAAAAGGAGTACAGTGGTTACGATATTCTTATTCAGTACGGAACGGCATAAGAGTGCAGGAAAAATTGCCAGAAAGAACATTGAAGGAAGATACGTCCGATGCTCAAAAATAATTTCCAGACATATTACAGATGATTCAAGAATCAGATTCACAAGAAACCAGAATATGCAAAATGCAATAAACCGCTCCTTCTTAGCTATAGACACCGCTACTCCAGAAATAAGTACCAGAGAAAACAGTGAAATAATGGTCGTGAGCGGCGAAAAGAGAGAGGTTGAAAGAGGGAAATTATATTCAAATACCAATCGACCGGGGTTCGGGTAGACAAGAAGCCCAATATAATGCATGACAACCCTGAATTCCGTCAACACTCGTTCAAGTGAAGTGAACGGTCGATTGTTACAGCTATTGAACACCTTGTGGAAGGGATTGCCGTTAAGATAAAAATAGGCGGCACAATAGAGGAAAACCAGCAGTGCAACTATCCAGGGAATCTTCTTTTTCAGCCACTTCCAGCTCAAATCCTGGAGAAAAAACCATTCGTAGAGAAAAATGACACACGGAAGCGTCACGGCAATTTCCTTTGAGCCTATAGCCAAAGTACCGGATATCAAACTAGCGGCAAACCAAATTACTCCATTAAACTTCTGCTGATTGTCGCCATCTTTACTGCTCTTCAGCCTTCCCTGCACATAGCATAGAACTGACAACACATAAAACATAGCTGCCAAACTGTTCATCCGTTGCACAAGGTAGGTTACCGACTGTGTGGCAAGAGGATGGGTAAGCCAAAGCAAGGCCGCTAAAATAGGCAAGAGGGGGTATTTATCATATCTCCCACTGTTCACCGGCAATTTGAAAGTTATACTCAGGAGGAGATAAAGGAAGAAAGAAGCAGCAACATGAATAAGAATATTAACAAGATGATAGCCGCGTACATTGTATTCTCCAAAATAGTAATTTATCGCGAACGAGATATTGGCGACGGGCCTCTTGAGAAGGTTCGATTCAACCGCTGCTTTCAATAATGAATCTGCAGAAAGTTCACTTATCCGTAATGATGGATTCTGGATGTTATCTGAGTCATCAAAAATAAACGGAACATCGAAAGAATTACTGTAAATTGCGAAGCCTACAAGAGTGAAGACAAGCAGTGCAAGATAGCGCAATGTTCTTTCGGACATTGTTTTCGGGTACGTCATGGTATTAATCCTGATGAATTTTCCACTGGACAAGCTTGGCGATTAGACAGTTAACACTAAAATAGGGGCTCTATGGTACCATGTCTTAACCGTTCCAACTCCCCTTCTTCTCTTTTCCTGCAAAAATTCCAAGTTTTGATTAGAGAGATTTTTCAGCCAACAAATTTCAATTCGACCACTTTTCCAGAGTGGCTTTATCAGTCTGAAATTATTTCCGTTATCTTATCACGAACAATTTTTTTTGAATAGCCAGATAAATTATGTGTTTTTTGTTTTCATAATTCAGACGAAAATCATATAATGTTCTAAATAATAGAACAGGAATACTATGACAACAATCTTTTCAGGTCTAATATCCTCAAAAATGCGAATCCGGATTTTGATGCGGCTTTTTCTCAATCCAGAGAGAAAGGCATATTTGCGAGAACTCTCCGATGAGTTCAAAGCTTCACCAAGCCACATAAAAGAGGAACTCCGCAATCTTACTGAAACAGGACTCCTCGTACGGAAAAAGGAAGGCCGGCAGGTTCTTTTCTCAGCCAACCGGAACCATGCTGTTTTCAACGAGTTACATTCTATGGTGAAAAAAGCCATGGGAATGGACAGGATACTGGACTCAATTCTCAGAAGACTAGGCAATCTGGAGAAAGCGTTTCTAGTGGATGATTATGCCGAGGGAAAGGATTCAGGCATTATAGATCTCGTTCTTGTGGGTACAATCGACAGGGAGAACCTCGCCGACCTCACGGCCAAAACCGAAAAATATATCGACAGAAAAATCCGTACTCTCATATTCAGCCCTGAGGAATTCATAAAAAACCAACAGTGCCTCGATGGTAGACCCCGTTACATACTCTTTGAGAATTATCAAATTCTTGAATAGGTAACCAGAATATCAAGCTATGGCTAAACATAAACTAATAATCGAAGCAGGAAAAACCGAACAACAATATTGGCGTGACCTCTGGACCTACCGGGAACTGTTTTATTTTCTTGCCTGGCGTGACATTCTTGTCCGCTACAAACAGACGGTCATCGGTATCGCCTGGGCTATTTTACGGCCGCTTCTGACTATGATTGTTTTCACCATTGTATTTGGCAAACTTGCCAATTTGCCGTCTGGTGGTGCCCCCTACCCTATCATGGTCTTTGCAGCCATGCTTCCCTGGCAGTTTTTTGCCACATCATTTACAGAAGCGGGAAATAGCCTAGTCAGCAACTCCAACATGATATCCAAGGTGTATTTTCCAAGACTGGTTATGCCGACAAGTGCAGTGATTGTGAGTTTTGTTGATTTTCTTATATCCTTTGTCATTTTGATCGGCCTGATGTTCTGGTACGGCTTTACTCCCGGACTAAGTATCATTACCTTGCCTTTATTTATAATTTTCGCTTTTGCGACATCACTCTCTGTAGGACTATGGATCTCTGCGCTTAATGTCCGTTTCAGAGATTTCCGTTATATCATCCCATTCATTGTCCAATTTGGACTCTATATATCTCCGGTTGGTTTCTCTAGTTCAATCGTCGCTGACAACTGGCGCCTATTGTATTCGTTAAATCCAATGGTAGGGGTTATTGATGGATTCCGCTGGGCAATTTTGGGGGGGGGTTATTCTATATATTGGCCCGGTTTTTTTTTATCTCTGCTTCTGGTTCTTATTTTCATGACTACTGGAATAATGTACTTCCGAAAAACTGAAAAAACTTTTGCTGATGTAATCTAATATCATCATGTCGTATATTATAAAAGTCGAAAATCTCTCAAAAAAATACATAATTGCCCACCAGAAGGAAGAACGCTACACTGCCCTTCGTGATGTAATTACGCAAAATATCCAGCACTTGGGAAAACGATTTCGTCATCCCTTTTTATATATCAATGATACTAAAACTAATGAAGAATTCTGGGCCCTTAAGAATATCAACTTCGAAATAAAGCAAGGTGACCGCGTAGGGGTCATTGGTAGAAACGGAGCAGGAAAATCTACACTGTTAAAAATTCTCAGCCGAATTACAGAACCTACAACTGGTCGTTTCACCCTAAAAGGTAGAGTTGCAAGCTTGTTAGAAGTTGGAACGGGTTTTCATCCTGAACTGACAGGCAGAGAAAATATATTTCTGAATGGAGCTATTCTTGGAATGGGTAAGAAGGAAATTAAGAGAAAATTTTGCGAAATTGTTCAATTTGCTGAGGTTGAAAAATTTTTAGATACACCAGTAAAACGATATTCAAGCGGAATGTATGTGCGGCTTACTTTTGCAATAGCAGCTCACTTAGAATCTGAAATACTACTAGTAGATGAAGTTCTAGCAGTTGGAGATGCACAGTTTCAAAAAAAATGCCTCGGGAAAATGGAGGATATCGGCAAGGAAGGGAGGACAATATTATTTGTAAGCCATAATTTGGCAACGATACAAGCCGTTTGTAATTCCAGTATTCTATTGCAATCTGGTAACATTACTAAACAAGGAGATACTCCAAGTGTGATTCAAGAGTATACAAAATCATTAGTAAAAACGGATGTGCAAGAACCAAATATTAGAAATAGAATAGCTGTAAGATCATTAGATATTATCTCAAAAGATAGCGTAATTACATCTAAAAGTTCAATTGAGATTAAAATCAATCTATTCACCCCTGTTAAACTTCCACAATGTTATCTCAATCTTGTTATTGAAGACACAGAAGGTAATACCATCGTTCATAACAGAACTGACATGTATAATATTTTTCCAATATTTGAACCAGGTATCCATAATTTACAAGTAAAAATCGCAGAAATTGGCTTACGCTCAGGAATATACTCTGTATGGTTCCGGTTATATTGTAATTCAAAAGAAACTTACGAATGTGTTGATTCAGAAAGAGTTATACTTATTATAGAGGGAAAACAAATATCAGGTTTAGTAGATATACCCTGTCAGTGGAAGTGGTAGTAAGATATCTAAAAAATGGGCTTACGCGAGATTCATATGAAAATTGCAGTCTTCGATCATGTTGGTAATCAGGGTGGAGGAAGTCGTTTTTCTCGAGCACTTCTCATCAACTTAAAGTACAAATTTCCATCTATAGAAATAGTTTACTTTGGTAACAGTAAAAATATACTTCGTGAAAAAATAAAAGACGAATTCGACGAATGTGGGATAACAATAAGATCTTTACATTCGGATAATAAGTTGAAATTATATTTCTACAGGTTCATAAAATATCTTAGTAAAAATTTCCCTTCTCTTAAATCAATTTTTCCAAATAGTAATATCCATAAAAGGATTGAAAAACTATCAGAAGGTTTTGATATTGCATTTTTCCCTTGGCCATACTTACTTGAATATCCAAAAATCGATTGCCCAATTGTAGCGGTCTTTCATGATTTTAATTATAGGTATTTTTGGGGAACTCATATTTTCAATGATGAACAATTAAATCTTCTTGAACAACAAATGCCTATCTGGCTCAAAAATTCAACCCCCGTAGTTTCTTCCAGATTTACTGATTCCCAACTTAAGTATTTTTTCCCTGAATATGGAGACAAATCAAAGATTATTCCATTGGCTCCTTTCGCAATCTCAAGTCTCACACAACAAGAGGCAATGAAAATCTTAGAAAGATTTGGGATCGATACTCCCTATTTGATATATCCTGCTAATCAGTGTGCTCATAAAAATATAGGAAATTTGCTCAGTGCTATTTATTATTTACAACAAAAAGGAATTGAATTGAATCTGGTTCTTACTGGACCAGGCACACATAATATCACAGGAACAGCGACGGAGTATGGTGTAGAAAAGAAGACTTGTCGTTCTAACGTGGTGGGTCTTGGTTATGTAACTAACGATCAAATAGACGCATTAATACAATGTGCAAAAGCTGTTATTACACCTTCATTTTATGAAGCAGGAAATGGGCCAGGTTTAGATGCATGGTCTAAAGGAGTTCCAGTCATAATGTCCAATATCCCCTCCTTTGTTGAGCACATGGACACTTTGGGAGTCAAAGCAACTTTGTTTGACCCTAAAAACCCTCATGACATAGCACAAAAAATTCAATATGTTCTTTATAACTACGATCTAATTTGTGAAAGCGCGCTTGAATCTCAATCAAATATAAGTAAACACTCTTGGGATTATGTCGCGAATAATTATTATCTCGTATTTGAAGAATTGCATAAGAACAATATTAAAAAGAAAAATTAACCTTTTTTAAGGTGCTAGATGAAGCGCATATACACACACATACCAAGGGGTAATGTATTAAGTAGAGATATAAACAGAAAATTTAAAACAGTTCTTCTATCACCTCTGTACTTGCTCTTAGCATATCTCCATAGAACTCCTGGCATACTTTTTCATGCGAAAGCTGTTCAAATGTTCTTAACTGAATCATTTAATACCAACTTACTTAAACATTTGTTCTACTCTTTTAAGAATGCCTTTATTGATTCAGTACGATATTTTGAATTTGATTTTTTTTGGAAAAGCATAACACCAATAAATCCATCTAATAATTACCTTGATATCTCTTCACCAAGACTTTTTTCAGCAATTGCACTTTTCAAAAATCCTAGCCTTGAGATTACAATGGTAAATCCAGATATTTGTGATATCAAGAAGACGATTAGTTTAATGGATAATTGTGGTTTCACTGAACGCTGCACATTTATAAACTCATTGATAGATGATATAGTTTTCCCAAATGAATCATTTGATATTATCACGAGTATATCTGTTATAGAGCACATTGTTGAAGATGGAGATACTAGAGCTGTAAGAAAAATGTGGAATTTATTAAAACCTGGTGGACATTTACTTCTCTCGGTCCCATGTGCCCACGAATGTTTTGAAGAATTTATTGACATAAATGAATATGGTCTTTTAGTTCCTGATAAAAATAATTTTGTGTTTGGCCAACGTTTCTACGATGAACAATCTCTCAGAGATAGAATCTTTATTGTTACTGGCTACCCACACAGGTTTAGTGTTTTTGGAGAAAATCAAAAAGGATTATTCCAAAGAAACAGAGAAGAAAAGAATAGTAATCCTGACTACCCAATATGGAAAGAACCTCTAATTGTAAGAAAGAAATATTCTTTCTTCGAATCTGTTGGCTTATTGCCAGGATGGGGAGTGATAGCAATGGATTTTTATAAACATTAATTATTCATTCACAGGAGAATTAATTATGCAAAGCATACCTATTTATAGACCTACACTGAGTGGCAATGAGAAAAAATATGTCAATGAATGTTTGGATTCTACGTGGATATCAGGAAAGGGAGATTTTTTAGAAAGATTCGAAAAAGAGTTCGCTACATATACTGGCAGTAAACATGCTTTGACCGTGTGTAATGGTACAGTAGCATTGCACCTTGCATTGGTAGCACTCGGAGTTGGACTAGGGGATGAAGTGATAGTACCTACTTTGACTTACATAGCACCAGTCAATGCAATTGCATATACAGGAGCCAACCCAATCTTTGTTGATTCTCTTAAAAGCACCTGGCAAATGGACCCTGATGATATCGAAAAAAAAATTACCTCTAAAACGAAAGCCATTCTCGTTATCCACCTTTATGGCCACCCGTGCGAAATGGACAGAATAACAAGTATAGCTAGGAATAATAATATCTTTTTAATAGAAGATTGTGCCGAGGCTTTTGGAACATATTATAAAAATAAACATGTGGGAACATTTGGAGATATTGCAACATACAGTTTTTTTGGTAACAAGACCATTACAACAGGTGAAGGTGGAATGGTGGTCACAGATGATGAAACTCTACATGAAAGATCCTTACATTTTAAGGGACAAGGTTTAGCTAAACATCGTGAATATTGGCATGATGTAATTGGTTTTAATTACAGGATGACAAATATTTGTGCGGCAATAGGCCTTGCACAACTCGAAAAAGCAGAAGAATTTCTTCATAAAAAGCGGAGTATTGCGCTATACTACGAACATAAATTGCAGAATTTGCCAGTTCTTTTCCACAGCGAGAGTGAATCAGTAAGACATTCATTTTGGATGTGTTCAATCGTTGTACAGGAAGCATCCAATCGTGACCTTCTTCGTGAGCACCTTTCGAAAGCAAGGATTGAAACAAGGCCTGTGTTTTATCCAGTTCATACAATGCCTATGTATTCACAAAAATACCAACGTCTTCCTGTCGCTGAAAATTTAGGATGGTGTGGTATTAATTTGCCAAGTTGGCCTGGATTATCTGATAAGCAATTATGTTTTATTTGCGATCAAATTGAGAAATTCTTTGTGAATCTCAAATGAATACAATTGATAACTTAATAACAATTCTCGGTTGCGGGGGACATGCTCGTAGCGTCGCTGATGTCATATTGGACAACTTCCCGTTTAAAAAGATCATTTTTATTGACGAATCTGCACTGCCAGATGAAATGATTTTAGGATTTAAAGTATTTAAGACAATATCCATGGAATTTAATGATTATTTTTGTGCTTATGGCAACAATTCGCTTAGAAAAAAAATGATTGAACAATATGGAGTTAGAGGTTTGGCAAACATCATATCTAATAATAGCCACATTGGAAAATCTTCAAAAATATCAAAAGGGATTTTTGTTGGCCTAGGTTCTCATATAGGCCCTGAAGTAACTATTGATATTGGTACAATAATAAACACTAACGCTGTGATCGAGCATGAAACCATAATAGGATCCTATTGCCATATCGCACCCAATGCTACAATTTGTGGAAGGTGTAGAATCGGGAATAATGTCTTCATAGGCGCTGGATCTATTATCAAGGATAATATATCAATTTCCGCTAATACTACCATAGGTGCGGGTTCAGTAGTAGTAAGTGATATTGTTCGACCTGGTATTTATACTGGTGCTCCAGCAAAACAACATCACTATTAAAATATTTACTCCAGTTACCGCTTTCTTAGGTTTTTCTAATATTAATTAGGTCGCCAATTTGCTTGCCTCTACTCAGTGAATATTTGGCTGTAAATTGCGTTATTACGAAATCCGTGAGTTGGCCGCAACAGAATAACAAATATAAATTCTTATGAACATTTATCTTATCAATCGCTACGGCCGCATAATTTAAATTAACCATAACTGTATTTTTCAAATTTCATGATGGAAAAGCTAAATTTTTATATCGATTGTACAGATCTTATCGAAACCAATATAAATACTGGTGTTCAGCGGGTTGCAAGAAATATACTTGATTTTCGGTTTTTAGCTCAGCAAAATCTAGGCATAACTTATCAGCCAGTTTATTACAACACGCATTATGGTTTTATTAAAGTTCCAGGGCATCTTAAAAATGACATAAGAAACAGTATTGGCTATCTTTACAGTGTACTTTTCTGCTTATCTAAATTTTGGCAATTCAAAAAGCTTGCAAAAGCATCAATTCCTTTCCCAAAATTTCAGGAATGGCTTGATCATCGGTGGAAAGGAACGATGCGTTTTTTACTGATGTGGCCACTTTTATTAATTGTATCACCAATTGCCCTTATAGCTCTTATCCATGCAATGTTGATTCCTCTGCGAAATTATTGGAAGCCAAGCAAAGATGACATCTTAATAATTCCCGGTTTATCATGGTGGAGTCTTAATCTACAAAATGGATTAAATGAGGTGAAAGCAAATATGGGCCATGTAGTAATTATTATTTACGACCTTATTCCTCTCACTCATCCCAATTTTTTCACAGAAAGGTTAGTGAAAAAGTTCACATCTAAACTTCCCGTTACTACCGCCAACACAAGTCTCCTTGTTGCAATCTCTCGAACAACAGAAAACACATTAAGACAATATTTGCTAGGCAAACCAAATAAGCCTGTAATTGCGCACTTTTTGCTAGGTGCTGACCTTGATCATATCAATCAAAAATTGCATGTTCGAAAAAAGTTGAAAACACTTTTTTCAGGTAAAAAACAATATCTTTGCGTTGGGACAATTGAACCGAGAAAAAACCATATACTACTCTTAGACGCCTTTGATAAAATTTGGGAACACAACCATGAAGTAAATCTATGTATAATCGGTCGTTATGGCTGGAAATCAGAAATGTTGCAAGAAAGAATTAATAATCATCCTCTTTTATATGAAAATCTGTCGTGGTTTAGGGACCTTAATGATACCGAGCTGGCTTTTTGTTATAAGAATGCGAAAGCACTTATATTTCCTTCAATAATAGAAGGTTTTGGTTTGCCACTTATAGAAGCATTGCATTTCGGTTGCCCTGTAATGGCAAGTGATATCCCGATATTTCGTGAAATAGGGAATGACAGATGTTCTTATTTTTCCCATGATACTCCTGATGGCCTTGTTTCTCTAATAGACCATTTCGAAAGATTTGAGGAACTGCCAGGCGTTGTGCAAACTGAAGATTTCAAATGGATCAGTTGGGAAGATAGCGCGATGGAATTTTATAAAATTATAACCGAACATTTTGAGAAACATGAGAATAGCTCTGCTCACTAGCTTCTTCCCGCCCGATGTATACTCAGGTATCGCCCGCTATGTTGAAGATTTGGCTTTGGGGCTTAGCGCCCAAGGAATGGACGTTACTGTCATTGCTGCTGGATCAAACTCCGAAAGAACAGAACAGCGGGGTCCCCTGAAAATCTATTGGTTACATGGTCGTTCTAGAGAAAAGCGAGATCTATTGTTTCCATCTATTCATTTTCTGCAAACTTCATTTAAGATGTATCGAATCTTAAAAAAACTGCATTTAAAAAAACCATTTGACATTATAGAATACCCCAACACTGAGTTCATTGGCATTGCAAGTCTTACTTTAGGACTTCCATCTCCAAAACCGCATTATATTGTACGCATGGCTTCACCGAGATCAAGTTCTCCTAAGCACGGCAATTTGCCTAGAATTAACGATCTACTAGAATGTTGGCAGGCCAAGTTTTCAGATGCCTATATATCACACTCCAGAGCTAATCTAAGCATATGCGAGAAAGTATATCGGTTACATAGCCGAAAGCCAAAAACAGTGATATTGTTAGGTTTACAGAAGAATATAAAGCCACCTCCAAAATCTCGAACTTTTAACGACAAGCTAAATATATTCTTCCTCGGCCGCATGAATAGCAGGAAGGGATTTGACATTTTAGCCTCAGCTTGGCCAAGTATCGCGTCACAAATCCCAGAGGCACGTCTTGTTGTAGCTGGTGAAGACCTGCCATGTGAACATGGAAATTCTTTTTTCCAATGGGCGATTAAAGATATGCCTTCGAGTGCTCTTGAGAAATTACATTACCATGGAATGGTTAGCTCAGAATTTCGAGACATCTTATATCAAGAAGCGTATATTTGCGTTATGCCCTCTAGATATGAATCTTTCGGAATTGTTTTACTCGAAACGATGCAATACAGATTGCCGACCGTAAGCACAAATGTTGGAGGAATTCCTGAGGTAATTCAAAATGGTATAACTGGTGTACTCGTCCCTCCTGGCGACCCTATAGCGTTAAGCAATGCAGTTATAAACTTGTTACAAGATCCATTGTTATATAACAAAATCAGTTATTCTGCTGACAAAGAATTAAATAATCGTTTTACAATTGAGCGAGTAGCTCAACAGACAGAGGATTTTTATCTTTCAGTGAGAAAACTAGCTGCTTCAAAACCCAATGAGAAAACACTATGAGAGCTTTAATTTGTGGAGTGTCTGGACAAGACGGTGCATATTTAGCACGATTACTGCTACAGAAAGGATATGAAGTTTATGGAACATCCAGAGATGCTCAGATAAACTCCTTCAACAATTTGATTTCATTAGGAATAAGGAAAGATGTACAGACATTATCTATGATAATTAATGATTTTAGAAGCGTAGTCAACGTGATTAAAAATGTTCAGCCAGATGAAGTATATAATTTAGCTGGTCAAAGTTCCGTTGGACTCTCTTTCGATCAACCGGTAGAAACTCTTGAAAGTATCAATACCGGAACCCTGAGTTTGCTTGAAACTATTCGGTTTCTTGATCTTCCAATTCGATTATATAACGCCGGATCAAGTGAGTGCTTCGGCAATACTCAAAATATTGGCGCTGACGAATCAACCTCCTTCAATCCTCGAAGTCCATATGCTATTGCAAAATCATCAGCTTATTGGTTAGTTAGCAATTATCGAGAAGCTTATAATCTCTTTGCGTGTAATGGTATTTTATTTAACCATGAGTCACCATTACGTCCAATTCGTTTTGTAACTAAAAAACTTATTTCAACAGCTTGTCGAATAGCAAACGGCAGCAATGAACGGTTAACATTAGGAAATATTGACATTATACGTGACTGGGGCTTGGCCACGGTAAATTTATTCTAACCCTCAAGCTGCGGAAGAACTATGGGTATTGCCAGATATTCTCAGATAATCGAAAACCATGCGCGGAGAAAAACTGAGCTGCCGCATTTTTTGAGCTACATTGCGT
>Ga0209346_1000930_pt1 | contig 19671 bp, 14 predicted proteins | sample AutmiccommunBRH9_FD_187381 | JGI IMG/M metagenome (GOLD analysis project Ga0209346, IMG submission 187381) | Deep subsurface microbial communities from Mt. Terri, Switzerland - Autotrophic microbial communities BRH/9 (SPAdes) (version 2) | ecosystem: Environmental > Aquatic > Deep subsurface >...
AGAAATATATATATATATGTCTTAGAAAAAAGTTATTGCATATTTTTTCTAGCCTCATTTTTAAGTTTATTTTTCTATTTTCATCTAAGAAAGAACCAGAAAGCCTTATAAATATAAAGAGTAAAAAGTATAATTTAAATAAATTCACCCATATATATTAATATAGAATGAATTTTGGTTCTTAAAAACTTTTTTACTTCTAGACCAAAAGTTTTTAGAGCTCATAGAGAATTGAACTCTATTCCCCAAATTTGCAATTTAGGTACAAGAACCACTTGTGAGCCCTTCTAACTTTTATGTGTTTATTGAACTTACATATTAACAAGGACAATATCTATTATCTTTTATCTCCATATAGGGTATTAATTTTTCTAGTTTATCATCTTAAAAACCTTTTATTCATACCGAAACGTAAAAATAATACTTTATATCTCATCATACCACAGTGGGGGGTACTATTATAAGCAATTTGTGTATTAAAGTTATAAAATTATTTATTCTAGCTTTAATCCTTATACATTTATTAAGATTACAGCTATTTTTATTATTATACAGTCATAAAGTCAAGATTTTTGCTTTTTAATGTCTTCTATTTTTAACTCTTGTTATAAGTTAATTTACGACAAAGGGGGAAATATGGTAAATGTAAGTTTCAGTTATTAGTATCACTAAGCTAAACATTTTACAATGCGTACACTCGTGACCTATTAAAGAGATAGTCTATCTCTAACATAATCCACTTATATTGTGGTAAATCTCCTTTAGTAGGCTTCAATAGCTTATATGCTTTCAGCTTTTATCCTTAACGTTTGTAGCTACCCAACGATGCCGATTATAGACATGTATATAAACTATACTATGCCAAGGCATAGTATAGTAAGTCAAATCAACAATTGGTACACCATAGAAACGCAGATTCTGGTCCTTTCGTACTAAAAATCCATCTAAATTTGATTATTCTTTGGTGTGGAAGATAGGAACCATACTGACTCACGTCGTATTGACATTTTATTATTTTGGTTTAAAACCATTCCAATAACTTTCATTATTGTTCAGACTATTTAATCATATAACATTTTATATGCTAAATTTTAGTCGTTAAGCGATATTTTCGCTATTAGTTCTATTCATACATATAGTCATAAATAGTACTAGTAATTTTTATAATTTTTTTATCATTAAATAAATGATTAGTTGGGCTCAATACTAAAGTAAAGTATAACGAGCACCTTGTTAATAATTAATTTATTTTTCGGGAATTATTTTATTATAGACCAATTCGATATAACATTGATTCATGCATATATGGCGAAATTAGTTTTTGTAATAAAGGTAGTTGTTTAGCCCCAATAGTTAAAATATATTGTTGGCCTTTAGAACCTAATTTATCCTTCATCACATTAACCTCAATTCCCATATTTTTAATGGATCTTGCTAAAAGTTCACAATCTTCTAAACTGAAAGAATTTGTATAAATACGTACTCGATTACGTCCTTTATCATAATTACCATCACCCATAATTAAATGAGCTAGTGTAATAGGAGTCATTAATCTCATAATGTTTTTAGGTACAATTTTTTTCATTTTTTCTGTTTCAGAGCATAAAATATAAAACATATTATAATATTCATTAAAAACAGAAGAAGATAGTGTTTTTAATCGAATCCCACTTTTTACATAATAAATACCTGTATTACCATATCCTTTGAATAAATCTGCAATATATTCACTATATGCCTCATATTTTAATCCAAATGACCATGTAATACGTGTATTTGATGTAGGAGATGAACGACTACAATTAGCATCCCCTAATAATTGACCTGTTAATACTTGAGCTAAATATTTTGATAGTTCAATTTCCTTAGTCTTAGTTTTTGTATTACTGTATAATAGTAATGTATTTTTCATTAAATTAATTATTAATTGGTGCCGAAACTATAATGTTATGACATTAAAAATATTTTTAATTGACAAAAATTCAATTATACTCTACTCTTTTAATAATTTTCAACCCAACTCACGTACCTTTTTAATCTGCGAACAGCAGAACCCTTCCCAGATTGTGCACCGGGAGGAGAAGATGAGTCGACATCGAGGTGGCAAACAGCTCTGACAATATGAACTCTCTAGAGCTATTACCCTGTTCAATTTGTTTATATTATTTTTAATTTCTGTATTTCTCAACACAAGTTCAGACTATATCATCAACTATACCTGTTGATTAAATTATAGTCGTTAATCGCTATTTAACGATCTTTATAAATATTTATTATTTGTAAAGAATTTTGTTATTTATATTTATATTTGAATAAATCCGGGGATTATTTATTTTGGTTTTGGTAATTTATGAATCATTGAAGAGTCTACATAATCTTTCACGATTTCATAAAATAATGAATAGGATTCAGAAGGTAAACAAATAATTGGTAGCCGCCCTTTTTTAACTAACCGCATCCAACAATTAAATTGATATTTATCGTTTAATTCTGTTACCATTTGTTCTACTGCTTCCTTAGTGAACCCTTGTGTATGTAATTGTACTCCTTGACCATGGCCAGATCGATAATCTGTTAACGATCCATCATCCATGTACCAAGTAGCTAAAGCAAGAGGAGTTAAATAGTTTTTAATTAATCCTTTAATTACTGTTTTTTTACCTTCTACAATAAATAGATCATAAAACACGTTAAATGATCTGTGACTGATTGTTTGAAAACAATAAGTTGTCACTAAATTTCCACTAGCATTTTTACGTGTTTGAACCCGTGGAGGAGATAAAATGTATGGTTTTAATAAACCATACACATAATCAGCATAAGCTTGTTTCCCCCACTCAAATTTAATACATGTTTGTTTAGTATTTGAATTATGTTTTAAGGATACATCTCCTAACATATGTCCTAAAATGATACTAAAATACTTTTGTGGTAAAGTAGTAGGTAAATAATTTTTATATTCTTTAATTAATTTACTATTTGGGCTTAATTTTTTACCCATTAAAGCTCTCTCTTCTTGTGCTTTAATAATTTTTTCCCGAATTAATCCTAATTCTTTGCTGTTTTTAAATAGAGACATAATATTTTTATTTTTAATTTACCTTTTTTACCTAATTAAATATTAATTAAGGTGTAATAACCAAGGAGGTTATGTTGGTTCGACAAAATTTTTTATTTTTTGTCGTCTCTTTTAAATATTAGCCTGTTAAGTTAACAAACATTGAATTTTATATACTTTAAGGGACAACAAATTTATCCCTAGCGTAACTTTTATTTCTTAAGCGATGACCTTTCCATAAAGAATCACCGGATCATTAAGTCCTACTTACGTATCTGTTTGACTTATCAGTCTAGCAGTTAAGTATGTATATACCTTTACGTTTTATTTCGTCATATATGACAAATGAGTTTCCATCTCACACAAACATACCTTTGAGGTCCTCCGATACTCTATTGGAGGAAACCGTCCCAGTTAAACTACCACCTAGTCATCAACCCCAAAATGGGAATGGAACTTCATAAAAACTTCTAATGGTCTTTCATCGCCCTAAATTTACCTAAATTTAGTTTAAACTAAACCTTGTATAAAGGTTAGACTCAGATATATATGAATATTCACATATATCATAAATTTTCATTTAAACTATTTATTGTAAACTCATGTACCTTTTGTCTGTTCTCCATTTTTATTTAGCCCTGACTAGCTATAGTAAAGCTGCATAGGGTCTTCCCGTCTGCCCACACCTAAACCGCATCTTCACGGCTAATTCAATTTCACTGAGATACTGTTTGAGACAGCTGAAGCATCATTACTCTATTCATGCGGGACCACATTTAATGGCCAAGGAATTTCGCTACTCTTAAAATCCTTATAGTTAAGACTGTCATTGATCAGAGTTTTTACAAGTAGCCATAATTAGTACCTGTATTATACCCATGACATCGGACAAGATTCAGCACCTATACAATGTTATTAAACATAGCAGATACCTGTGTTTTTGGTAAACAGTTGTGCTTCACGATTTTCTGTCACCCTATTATATTATTTCAATAGTATATGTTGATTCATTAATTTTCAACCTTAGGTTAGGCAATAACATATTATTTTAATTTCTCAAAATAATATAGTTATTAATGAAAAACTAATCCCAACATACAAAAGCTCCACTTTGATTTGGCCATAACCATCTCCCATGAAAGACTTTAAGCCTGTCTATTTGACATTATCAAGTTTCTGCTATTTTACTATCTATTTTATAACGGGTAGTCCTTATTATCTAGTGTACGGACGCATTTTGCCGAGTTCCTTGAACAGTATTATCTCTACGCCTTAGTATTCTCTACCTACGAACTTGTGTCAGTTTAGGGTACGGTAAATGCAAAACACTTTAAATAATAGTATTAAGCTCATATTGTCTTTATAAGAAAATAGATAGAATAAAATGAAGTTCATTTTATTCTATATATATCTTATATCCTAATATAACGTATAACACGACCTATTTATATATTAGGAAATACTATTATAAAGCTATTGTCTGGTATATTTTCTTGGTCAAAGACTTTCTAATTTATACTCATCAACTATTTACAATGACTTGCGCATAATCTTAGAGACCGTTTTATTTATCAAGCTGTCTAACATAGCTTAACAACCCTTTCGCATTCGGCGAGAAGTATTATATCTTCTTTCTACGTTACTCATGTTAGCATAATCTCTTCAGTAATGTCTAAATAATGTAACACTATTCTTCTACCATACTGAATGCTCCTCTACCCTCCATTTTACCTATATATATTTATTATTCTCCTACAAAAGAAAATACCTCAATAAATAAGAATAATGAAGACATAGTTTCGGTGAATGATCTAAGACCCGTTTATCTTCGGTGCGATGATTCACTAGACTACTAAGTTGTTACACTTTCATTAAAAGATAGCAACTGCCAAGCTAACTATATAGTTGTTTTCAAATCATCACTTCCTTATTTTCACTTAATCATTACTTGGGGACCTTATTCTATGTTCACGGCTGTTTCCGTCTCGACTATCCACCTTATCATGAATAGTCTGAAATTTTTGTATATTAATTTATGTTGTTCCGAGGTTAATTACCAATGATAAAGTCTCAACGACCCCCCAATTGTACATTATTTCTAAAAAGAAATCCTGTGTGATAATCAGTGCTGTACCTGCATAAATATAAACAAAAAGTCATACTAAAATATGTTTCGAGGAGTACCAGCAATCTCGCAGTCAGATTGGCCTTTCACCTACAATCCACAACTCATTGGACAATACTGCAACATTGAACCATTCGATCTAATTACTAATCTGGTCATGGATAAATCACTGCGTTTCGGGTCTGATAATAGTAACTATACCACATATTATGTTAGTTGCTTTCGCTAGGGTTTATAACCTTGCTACTATTATCAACTCGCTACAATCTTGTTATTCTAATATTTTCATATTAGTTCAGACTATACCATCAGCTAAATTTTTGTTCATTCTTAATTATTTTTTTAGAAATGAATATTTAAGCTGCTGACCTTTAAATTTATGACTCCGTCATAAATCCACCTTTATTAAGGAGAGTCGTTACAAATAATGCCAAAATTCGCATTATTCACGGTATTGCCTTATAAGGTGTCTACCGTTAGCATAAAGTAAATCTAACTTTATACCGGCGCATTCGCCTTGAGTCAGTTTATTCAATAACATTATTTATTGTGGGCTCACTTATTCCACCCATTATACAAAAGGTACATTATTACTAATTTAAGCCTAGTATCGGCATAAAATCTTAGCTCTAATTGCTTATATGATTACTAATTCAGGTCTATTTTCACCCCTTGGTCAACAACGGCCTCTTTCACCTTTCACTCACGTTACTTTTCACTATCGCTAAACATTTATACTTAGCCTTAGAGGATGGTTCCCCTGATTATATACTATTAATTATTATTTAAAATAATTTAATAGATTTCTTCAATTAGCTAGACTAATTTAAAAACAAAAAACTAAAACTATTTTCTTAATTTTTTTATATAAACAAAAATTTTTTACATTTTCAATATGAGCAGATTCTCTTCTACCTATTTCAATTGTATTAATCTATTAATATATACAGGGCTTTCACCTTACTACGGATTCCTTTTTCCAAACGATTCTAATATTAATAAATTATGGCTAATTTCCACTTTCGCTCACCACTACTTATGGAGTCTCGGTTGATTTCCTTTCCTACAGTTACTTAGATGTTTCAGTTCACTGTGTTTATACTTTACGGTTTACCTTAGGATCGCCTAAAGAAACGAGGTGCTATAAATTTTATATTATAGCTAGAACTCGTTGATATAATCTCATCGGGATTATATCTACTATCTACAGCTTTTCGACATTCTAACATTTAAGTCGTCCTTTAATAAATGTTTGCTAGGCATCCTTAATAATCACTTTGATTACTTACATTTAAATTACCATATTCAATCATACTTTTAAAGTACTTAAATTAATTAAAAGAGATGTAAAATGGTTTTAACACGGAAAGAATAGGAGTTGAACCTATAAGAATTTCTTCGTTCAGATAGCAACTGAATTGCCTCACCATTAGCTTGCCTTTCCCAGCTAAAAATATAATGACATAAAAAACACATAAAATTCACTTGTTTTCTGCCTCAATTAAAACAAAAAGAATGTTTGTGTTCCTTCACATCAGACTATTTAAACATGATAAAGAACAGTAGGATTCGAACCTACGACAGACTGATTAAAAGTCAGCTACTCTACCACTGAGTTATGCCCTCCTTAATAAAATATTTTTAATATTCAGCTTACTTGGTAACTATAATACTCTGAACTAAATTGATTCGAACAATTAATCTTCTCAACCAAAATGAGACGAGTTGCCAATTACTCTATAGTTCATGATTTATGAATAATTCAATAAAAATAAATTAAGCTTAACCAATATTCTCTCCCATTCCTAACCCCTATTCAAAGAGGTCAGAATAATTAAATAAGGTTGCTTTTAGATAAAGACCTGAATAATAAGAGACTAATAAATAGTTTTTTATATCCTGGTAACTCCTATATAAAAATAACTTAAATCAGTCACACCCGCCCTCACACTTTTAAGTATTTATATGGTCATTCTTTCGACTCAGAACTTAGATTTAACTTGACCTGGTATAAGAGTACTAGGAAAAGGTTTTTTTTAAGCTTATTTCCTCGTTTGAAAAAAATTTTTAGACACCATACAGACTTTAATCCTTTCTTTTTCTACCGGTAACCGGAATCGAACCAATCACTTAAATTTACAAGATTTATGTTATACCACTTAACTATACCGGCTTATACTTTAATCTCCTTTATCTCTCTTTATCCTCTTTTTCTTTCTTGTTAGAAGCCATTATTATATCTGACGTTCTAACAATTAATATTTTTTAGTTCAAAGATATACAACAATTATGTGAACTAGTCTTAGCACCAACCGGATTCGAACCGGTGTTCCTTAAGTGAAGGCTAAGTGAATTAACCAATTATTCGATGGCACCTGTGATGCAAGAAAGGGATTCGAACTCCTTAACTTCAGTTCATGAGACTGACATGTTACCATTACACTATCCTGCATTTCAATATTAATTAATATCATTACTTTTAATTACCTTTTTAGTGCAGATATTTTTAGAATAGGCGATCTAATAAAATAATTTTTTAATATAAAAAATATGCGTTCGATTTGAAATAGCGAAATATTTTTTATGTGGAAAAGGTTAAATTTATAAATAATAAAGATACCTTTACAGTTAAGGCCTTTCATTATAATCTCAAATTGTCATTTTATATAACACTCATTCTATTCTCTTATTCTATCTATAGTCTACTCATTCCATTTTATACAAGCAGAGAGACTTGAACTCTCACGTCATTTAAGACTCCTCCTCTTAAGGGAGGCATGGCTACCAATTTCATCATGCTTGCTCTTCTTTTATTTATATGCTATAGTATCTTTTCTTTTAGTAACTGCTCTATTTATATTATCATTTAGTTTGACCTAATTTATCTTCCAGGGTTCAAGGATCGTTCAAAGGTGTCAAAAAGAATGGAGCTGTTAAAAGTGTTAAAAATATTTTGCTATTGTATTAGAGAGTATTGAAAGTACTAAAATAATTAATTATGTGTATTTAGCTTATAAATAAATATATATTAATGCGATAAAAGCCAGGAAAACATCACAAGAAAAAATATTTATGTTTTTAATTTAAAATTGTATATATTTATTTTTTTGTTAATTATGTTAATATGCGGGGAGTAAGGTGCAATGTCAAATGCTACTAAGATTGAAGGTACTAAAACGACTAAGGCAATAGCTACTGGTAACATTCCTGTCCACATGAAAGTCATAAGTTGATCATATCGTAAACGAGGGAAAGTTGCTCGTGTCCAAACGAAAATGAACATGAAAATACATGTTTTTAGTCTTAAAATAATACTTTGAAGATTAATAAATGTTTCATTTGTAAATAATTCAGTCATGTTATAACCACCAAGGAATAAAATTCTAGTTAAACAAGACATTAGAACAATACTTGTATATTCACCTAAGAAGAAGAATACGAAAATCATTCCAGAGTGCTCTGTGAAGAACCCAGCTACTAATTCTGATTCAGCTTCTGGCAGATCGAAGGGTGTTCGATTACATTCAGCTAGGGCTGAAATGAAAAAAATAATAAACATTGGCAGAAGAGGTACAATATACCAAATGGATTCTTGTGCCTCAATAATACCTGTCATATTAAATGTACCTGCTAATAAAATAACTGTTAAAATAGAAGCACTTAATACTAATTCATATGAAATCATTTGAGCTGTTGATCGTAATGATCCTAAAAAGGCATACTTACTATTCGCTGACCACCCAGCAAATAACACTCCATAAATACCAATTGATGAAATTGCTAATGTGTATAAAATCCCTAACGGAAAATCAGAAATTCTTAATCCTGCACCAAATGGAATAACAGCCCAACCTAATAATCTAAAAACTAAAGTAATAACAGGTGCTAAAAAGAAAAGACTTTTTGTAGCATGAGCAGGGATTACTGTTTCTTTAACTACTAGTTTTAAGGCATCTGCGAATGGTTGTAATACTCCATAGTATCCTACTTTGTTAGGTCCAACTCGTCGTTGCATTGAACCCATTACTTTACGTTCAATAACTGTCATAAAGGCTACAGCTAATAAAATAGGCACTAATACAACCAATACTTGCAGTAAATCAAGTAAAGTATTGACCATATTTATCATAATTAACTAATATATGTACATGTTAATTAAATCTCCTTATAATCTCATCAACATACTGATAGTGATTGAGGTCGGAGATTTAATTAAATTTTTATTAAACAGTCTTTTCTAAAAATAAACCAGAAAATAAAATTTTCTTCATTCTTAAATTATTTAAATATAAGATATCTTTCATTTTTTTTTTTTTACTTTTATTTTTTGATAATTTAATTTATATGAAATATCAAATAATAATAAAAAAACAAGATTTTTAATTTTTTAGACTTAGAGTAACAAGGGAAAAACTTTATTTAAATTATGTTAGACATTGTTATCATAAAATATTTAATTATTACAATTCGAAACAAAAATTTGTTTGAAGAATAATATTTTTGAATTTATATAGTTTAATATAGTTTATAGAATTCAAAAATATTATAATGTATAAAATATTAGTTAAATAATTAAATTTTCGGATAAATTACCTATAATTGTCTACTCTAAAGAGGATCGTAACATTACTTTATTTTCTTATATATTTATCATATTTATATTTATTATTTAGTCACAAGGTATATTCACTCACTTATTGTCTTTTATAATTAAACTCTTAAGCTCCCAAAGTAAACTTCATTCTATATTTTTAATGATCCTTTCGGGGATAAGTTTTCCTATAACTTTGAAGTTTAAAATAGATAGGGATATAAAAATTATATATAAAATTCAGTGATTGTATACAAAATTATTAACCATTAATAAATAGTTAATAGTTTTTAGAACTCAGCTGTATAATAAAGATTATTATGATTGTGAGTCTAGCCATGATAGGTAGTTTTCTAAAGATACTGCTTCTACAGCAATTGGCATGAATCCGTGGTAAACACCACATAATTCAGAACATTGTCCGTAGAATACTCCTTCTCGTTGAATGAATACTGATGTTTGGTTTAATCGCAATAATATTATCATTTTTTATTAATTTAATAATTTTCATTATTATTTAGACTATGTAATAAGGTTTAATTTAGTCGTTAAACTTATTATACAATAAGCTATTAATTTAACATAATATAGTTGATTTTAATAATTTAATGCATTTTTTCCGGGCCGATTAATTAGTTTTAATGAATTTACAAAAATATAAGCTTAATGTTGGAGAAATTTTTACTAATCGCTCAACATTTACATATCGCCGAACATATTTAGGATCTTTAGTTGGAACTAGAATACTTCTAGCATTTCTAGCACTTTTATATACCCCATAAATAGTCTTTTTATCTGGTAAGAAAGCATAAACTTTTCCTGGTTCTAATTTATTTAGATCAATCCCTGTAATAGCTTTATGGTACCCCGATGTAGGAGAAAAAATAGGACCTAATTTAGACATAGGTTTAGTTTCATCAATAATATAAATTAAGCCTAAAACAGGACTCATTACTGGGTGATTAGATAAGTTAGTATAACGAGTAATAGTTGTTATTGGGATACCTGTAAACTTAGAAAATTGATGTTTAGAAGATAGAGAATATTCCTCTTGAGTTTCTAAAAAAATTCTTTTTAATCCTACCCTTTTTTTAGGATTATTTAAAGTTCCATTTGAGGACAACCAAGATAAGAATGAAAATACTACTGTGTTTGTACTATTTAATGCAAAATTATGATGAGATAAAAGAGCTTGTTCATATAAACCTGCTTCAAAAGCTGTAAAAGCTTTAAGAATGTTAATATCTTCTTGACAAATATTTTTATCCGAATAGGATTTTAAGAATAAGTCATAATAATTTGTAGTTTCTTTAATATAAGACCATGTAATGTTCTCCCATTTTTTGGATCCTGATACGGCTCTTTGATATAAAGGTAAGTTAGCTCTACGAGAAGGAAAATTGATATGGAATTTAAATCGTACAATAAAATCGATAGTTGATCCAACATATTGTTCACCTGTAACTTTATTAGTGAAAACATAAATGCCACTTTTCCTAGTTAAAGATTTACGTAAAGATTTTAATCTTGTTGTAGATGTAAGAATTTCTTCATTATTAGATTTTAAATAACCATCACAAATAATTCCTGTATCCCCTTCTGGAATAGTTAATAACCAACCTCTTTTTTTAAGTAAAAAGCTTTTTAATTCTGAATCTTCAGATAATGAGGATAGTATTTTACTTAATCTAATACGAGCGGATTCTGTGTTTTTTGTTTCTGTCCATTTTACATTAGTATTTGGACTATAGCTTGTGATAGTTCAGCCTTGTAATTTATTGATGTTGATAAGGGTTGCTCATGTTGTATTTATTCTTAGGAAACTATGATCTAATAGTAATTGATTGCCATAATTATATGTTAATGTATTTGTCTTACCCGGAGTACAATCAATTTTTAGACCTAGTGCAGGTACCGCAAAATCATGAATTACATCAGCTCCTGTTACTACAAATCGAATATGTGTATCTACTGGTACAACAACTCGGTTGTCTACATCTAATAATCGTAGTTGCCCGTCTTCTAAGTCAGAGTCAGGAATCATATATGAGTCGAATTCAATTGATTCTCCATCTTCGTTTACGAAATCTGAATATTCGTATGACCAGTACCATTGGTGACCTACTGCTTTAATTGTCATTGAAGGAGAAATAACTTCATCCATAAGATATAATAGTTTGAATGAAGGGAATGCAATTGCGATTAAAACGAAAGCTGGTGTAATTGTCCAAACTAATTCAATTACTGTACCATGATTCATGTATTTGTACACAATAGGGTTTTTATCATGGCTGAAGTTCAGAATAATTGAGGCAATTACCCATGTTACACCAATGAAAATAACTACTAAATAGAAGAAAATAGAGTTGTGTAATTCTGTAATACCTTCGTATGTAGGTGTAGCTCCATCTTGAAATCCTACTTGCCATGGTTCAGGTGCATCACAATAAATAGGGTTAAAAATTAATGATAATAAATTAAACATAATAATTTTTATTATACAGGTCATATCCCCAATATTTATTTCATTCTGTTCTATACAATAAAATTTTTTTAATTGATTGATCCTAATTAAAGCTTTCATTGACTTTTGTCTCACCATAAAATAATGAAATAAGAATTTTTGAAGCTTTAGAATAAAAAATTTGTTTAGTGAATGTTCTCCGTTTTTTACAATAATTATTTTAAATATTTTATTCCTGCTCCATCCTTTATCTCGATTATCTAAAAGATACTTCGAATCGGACTTGAAGTTTTTAATATTTATTAAAATCTTTTCTTCTTATTATATAATCCTATATGTTTTATTAATACTTTTGCTTTTACTTTAATAAAATTAACTAATAACATAAGGAATGAAAAGGGGAAGATATTTTGTCCTTTCAGACAAAAATTATTGTATTTAATTCTATCATACTTTAGGGTAAAAATCCACTATTCTGTTGTCATCAGATGTATGATTAAAGATTCATAAATAAGAGTGAGGTCTATCTTATGTATAACAGGACCTCTAATTAATAAATACAGGTTTGTAAGGGATAGAGGAGTTGAACCTCTGTTTCCATAGTGTAAATATGGCGATTTAACCGTTAATCCAATCCCCCTTGTTCTTATTCTTTCTTTTAGTGAAAATTTTAGATAATTTTTTGTAATTTACTTTACAAAAATACTACTAACTTACCTAGATTTCTTTTTCACTAAGTTACTTTTAATTGTTATTATTAAAAGCAATATAAGCCTATAGTATAATTGGTTAGTACCCACTGTTGATATCGGTGTAGCAGAAGTTCAAATCTTCTTGGGCTTATTTATCGATAGTATCGTTAAATACTATTCCAAATAAAATATTAGTTAATAGAAAAATTTTTTATTCTCTAATAATACATTTAATTTAAAGTCAAAAATTTTTGGAATTCTTTTTATTGTGTAACCATGTTAGACAGTTTTATTTAAATATGTTAAAAAATACATATCTAAATGTTGATATTCATTAATGTTTTTTTATATTAAAAATGCGATTATTAAAATCTAATAAACTATTAAGTATTGTTAATAGTTATGTTGTGGATTCACCACAACCTTCTAACCTAAGTTACTTATGGAACTTCGGTTCATTATTAGCTACATGTCTGGGACTACAATTAGTAACAGGTATTATCTTAGCTATGCACTACACACCTAATGTAGACTTAGCTTTCATTTCAGTAGAACATATAATTAGCGAAATATGTGTATTAAGATTTATTATGCAATCATTAAAAAACAGTAGTAGTAATAATTTAACGAATAATCGATTTTCAGAATACTTAAGAGGTTTTATTGATAGAAAAGAAACATTTGGTCTTCGAAATTTAGTTCCTTATTTTCAAGTAGCACAACATAGCAAAAAACATGGTTCTGATGAACAGAATTAAGGATTATTTAGAAAACATTCCTCATAGTTTTAGATATAGTTAAAATACTACAAATGTAAATGTTAATATTAATAAACGGACATCTGTTAGTATTATATCCTTTAATAATGTAGATACATTATTTAACAATCTATTGTTTTTATTAATAAATCTATCATTTCAAACACGTAAGAAAGTCGACCTTTTTTATTCGGCTTTATCTTTATATTTACATAAAATAGATATTTTTATTTTAAAGAAGGACGTAACTTAGTACTAAGAATTAGAAACTATATTAATGATAATCAATATAGTACTAACCCTATTGTTAAATTAGTTCCTAGTATCGAAACTATTAATACTGTATTAACCTTAAATTTGCCTATTCAATTAACTCCAACTATGTCACATACTGATCTAGCAAAAAGATATGCATGATTAGTAGTAAATCGAAATGTATACATTTATGATAATGATGTACTTACTGAAGGTTCACCCTTTAAATCATATAGAGATAGATTAGAGGCTATTTAAAACCACGTACAAGTTCAAGAATTAAACGGAATATTGACACAAGAAAATTATATTTAAATCGTTATACTTTTATTCTTCACCTAAATCTTAATACACATTATAATGTGTTCAATAAAAATCCCAGATTACTGAGACTTTTTTAGTATTAGTAGGATATAATTATCCTAAGAGACTGCTAAATTAAATAATTTGTTTTTATAAATTATACAGTCCAATCTAATATGAGAATATTAGAAATTTTTATTAAAAAAGATTAATAAATATGATTATGCGAGACGTTAACTATGGATGGATGATTCGATACTTACATGCTAACGGTGCATCATTCTTCTTCATTTTCGTTTACTTACACATCGCACGAGGTATGTACTACGGATCATATAAATCACCTCGAATTCTTCCATGGTCAATTGGTGTAATTATTCTAGTTCTTATGATGGGTACAGCTTTCTTAGGTTATTTTAAATATAGCCTAAAATGGTTAGAATTTACTAATTATGAATCTTTTACTTTTATGTCGTCTGTTTTATTGTCGCTAGGACCTTCACCCAAATTACAAGATATTTTATCTAAAAACAAAATCTCACCCGTTAGAACATGGGAAAATTTACACCTCCCAGAAACTAAACAAATGGTACAAAGAAGAGTAAAAAATATTGGAGGTATTTACGCCATTATTAATCTTGTGACTGGAGATATGTATATCGGTAGTGCAGTGACAGGTCGAATAGGAAACCGTTTCCATAAACATTTATTTGGTGGAACAGGTAGTGTTATTACTTATGCAGCTGTACTAAAATACAGATTATCGAATTTCGCATTTACTATTTTAGAAACAATAGAAGGACCTATTGACGAGAAAAACAATAAAATTTTACTTATGCGAGAAGATCATTACTTATTTACATTACGTCCAATTTATAATATTGCACCTGAAGCTGGAAATACTTTAGGAGTAAAACATAGTAATGGGACTAAGGCTAAAATGAAAATTAATTACTCTTCTGAACGACGAGAGGCTATTGGAGCTCTTAATCGAGGTAAAACTTTATCCTCAGAAACAGTAGAAAAAATCCGTCAATCTGCATTAAATCGTCGTCCTATGACAGAAAAAACACAGGATAAAATTTCTAAAAAAATCGGTAAATTTTACTTAATTTCCCGTGTAGATAATTCAACCTTCCTTTCACTAGATGGAGTTATAGTTCCATTTTTAGAATTACATACAGCTAAAGCAGTAAGTAAATTTTTAGATTGTAGTCAAAAAACAGTACAACGAGCTTTAAATGGGAACGGTCTAATTAAAAAACTTTGGCTTATTAAAGTAAAAGAATAATCATCATTAATTTTCTATACTATAGTCCTACTTAATCTCCTCTATTTGTTTATTAACATCTAAGAATCTATATAGAGAAAGAGGCGTAGAATACCCTGATGAGGGTATTGTAGAAAGACATAACTGTTTTTCTTTGGCTACACGAGTGTTACGGTTAAAGGGAGTAATCAGCTTCTCAGACCGTCGGTTATATATATGATCGCTACAGACTGGGTCACTTGTGGGTACCTGTGATGGTGCTTAATGTACAGTCGGACTTCTGGATATATTATGATTATATCTTCAAGGCCTAAAAAGATGTTTACCTTGAAACAACATATTTGGGATAGGTAAATTGATTAGGTACAACTATTTAAGAGCACTGATGAAAAATTTAATTATAACTTAAATAGAGAAGTTGTATGTACTACCTTACGGACAAATGTCACTATGGGGTGCTACAGTAATTACTAACATGTTATCAGCTATCCCATGGATTGGTGGAGATTTCGTAGAATTAAAAATCATATTACTCTTTAAGTTAAGATTATTTACATATATTTTACACACATATTCAGGACTACCTACTGTTGGTATTGTTAATACAAAAGCTTTACGAGGCAAAAAATCACGAACTATTGAAGATAAAAAGTCGTACTTAAATGTGCCTTTTGATTTCTTAAGAATGTTCGTGGGATTCGTTGACGGAGATGGTTATTTCCAAGTAACAAATTCCGGAAAAGGAAGTATTAGATTAAATTTAGTTATTTCATTAGAATTAAGAGATTTAGAGTTACTAGAATACTTTAAAAAAACCTTAGGTGGTATTGGACGGATTAACACATATCCAAAAATTAATACAGCAAAATATATTATTGGGCGTGTTGATTTACAAGAAGTATTAATTCCTTTATTACTCCATCACCAACTATTCTTTTTAACTGAAACACGACGAAAACAATTTGACCTTGTAATGCATATTTTACTTAACAATATTACACGATTTTCAGATATCCCTGAAGATACTTCTGAAAATTTTCCATTACCCTCAACTGCTTTAGGTTATTTACAACTTCCATTTTTCTTAAAATGGATTGTGGGTTTCACAATGGCAGAAGGTTCTTTTTATATTAAAACGTCTGGAGAATTTGTATTCTCATTACGACAACGATCACATGATTTATTATTTCAAGGAATTAAACTAGTTTTCAAGACAAATACAAAAATTGAAAATCTAGGAGGGTACATGAAATTAAGTGTATCATCTGTTAAGGATTTAACAACAGTAGTTGAACTATTTTCATATTCAGGTCTACATCCCTTAAGAGGATTAAAATCTTCGGATTATAAAAAATGGGCTGACAGAATGAAAAGAGTACCTCGATTTAAAAATCTTAAACTACCAGAGTAATAAAACGAGTTCTACAATTATTTCAAATAATAAAACATAAATTTAAATCCTGAAAAACTATATAATTAGTCATCAGTACCAAAAACAAAAATTTTGATAAACGACTATTAAATTTTTAGGTATTCCCCGATATCTTATAATATAGTCTAAACTTATTAGAGATAATAAGATTGTTTATTTATAAATTTATAATATTTTGTCGTATGGGGTGGATTCTCTGTAAATAACAGAACACTTAACCGATTCTTCTCACTACACTACTTACTTCCTTTCATCTTAGCTGCATTAGCTATTCTACACCTTATGACATTACACGTAAACGGAAGTGGTAACCCATTAGGAGTAAGTTCAAATTCAGATCGAATTCCAATGCACCCTTACTACATGTTTAAAGATCTAATTACTATTTTCCTATTCTTCTTAGCTATGGCTATTATCGTATTCTACTTACCTAATGTAATGGGACATTCGGACAACTATATTCCAGCTAACCCTATGCAAACACCTCCTTCAATTGTGCCTGAATGGTATTTATTACCTTACTATGCTATTCTACGATCTATTCCTAATAAATTATTAGGAGTTATTGCTATGTTAGCTTCTCTATTAATTCTTCTAGCTATGCCTATCTTAGATACAGCTCGAGTACGAGGATCTCAATTCCGACCTCTAATGCGATTCGCATTCTGGGTATTCGTAACAGATTTCTTCTTACTTATGTATCTTGGATCACAACACGCTGAAGAACCATATATTACAATCAAACTTTAATAACAGGCAGGTTGTATTAAAATAATAAAAATACCCAAATTTAATATATGAATATGGGCAAAATATTTTAGGACATTCCCATATCTTTATAAAAATTAGATAGAGGATAACCGTTCTTTATTACCTTAATATTTTTAACGATTATAAATATTACATTAATATATTTAATGAAGACATAATCTATACAATAATGTAAATTATTGAATATAATAATATTTTGATAATCAAGAAACATTTGATTGGAAAAAATATAAATTATAAATAATATCTAGTGGTATGATTGCAACAGCAATCTATTTTGGATGGTTTATTGTTCTATTACCAGTTATTGGTATTATTGAAAACACATTAATGGATATTGCGACAGAAAAAACTAGCCCTCATACCAGACAAATTAAATAAATTAACTAAAATGGATTATTTTAATAAAATACTCCCATACTTAATTCTATTATTAGTTCTGACTATTTATTTCTATTTTCATATTACGACTAATATTGCTTATTGTGCTGAGGCTATAGACTCAACACGATGTATTCATGGTAGTTCATATATTCAAAAATATCTTCCGGAGAAATATGACCCTAATTGCCCGGCAGGTTACAGTTGTCCAGTAGAAACATCTGATCTTTATCCAGCCGCTATGATAAATAGACAGGAAATAATGCAATGTTTAGCAAATGGATTAGGTTATTTACAAAAAGCTATTGAGCTAGGGGCGAATATTCAAGAAAGTCTGTTAGAAGAAGCTACAGATAGACTTACAGAAGTTCAAGATGATGTAATAGAAATTCAAGGAACTCTAGATCTTCAAATTGACCCTCCTTCGGAAGCTCCTGATATAGATACTGGTGAATAGAGCTGTACCTGCAGTGGTAGATGTAATAGTCAAATAAAGGATGATTTATTAGGATTTTAAAAATAATGAATTTACTTTTTTGTTCAATTATACCTCAAAATTTCAACATATTTTTATTGATAAAATAATATTTTTAAATATCTTATATTTTATAGGTAAAGATAAAATCCCCGAGGTTACTTTTCTTTAGTCAATATAGGCAATCTGATGTCATGAAGAAAGCCAATAAAGATAATAGCCTAGTATATAAAAGATCATAGACAAAATATATAAACTCACTATTTTATTTTTATATAAATAAATTTCAGGTATTTTTCTATATAATAAAACCACCTTCCGATGACTTAATATGGATTACCCTTCAAATGTCCGACAATAAATTTAACCATATTTTTTTTATCACGATATTTGAATTATATAACACAACCTAATGTCTTATATGTGTATCTTAAATAACATATATTTTTACTATGCCTCGAACTGGACTTGAACCAATTCCCCAAAAACTTCAGTTTTGTGCTCTACCAGGTGAGCTATCGAGGCCTATTATCCCTAAATTTAATTTTTTCATATTTCCGGGTCGAGAAATAATCTAAAATTATTTTCCCTATATCTATTCCATATATGCAGAGAATTTTTATTAAGGAAATACCTAGATATATTCTTTCTTTTATATCACTATGTTTTTATACACTTATCCTCTCTCTCCTCAATTGCCTAAAGCACCTCATACTTCCAACCCGTAGATTATTATTTCATTAGACTAAAGACTGACTTATTCACGAATAAGCAATATACTAATAAAATATTGGAGACACAGAGAATCGAACTCTGACTATCATGGTGCAAACATGACATACTACCATTATATTATATCCCCTAATAATTTATATATATTAATATTACTTTTAATTAAAACATATTCCTGGAAAATATTCATTATAATAATTGCGCTCTCTACATCGACTATTGTGGAAACCTTAAATCAGGCTCGATTTGGTCCGTTTATTTTGAGAGGTAAAATTTTTAGACTACCTTTCTACGACTTATAATAAATAATTAAAAAAATCATAATTTAAATATAACCAAAATATTGTCATTAATCCTCGATACT
>Ga0209346_1000939_pt1 | contig 19566 bp, 21 predicted proteins | sample AutmiccommunBRH9_FD_187381 | JGI IMG/M metagenome (GOLD analysis project Ga0209346, IMG submission 187381) | Deep subsurface microbial communities from Mt. Terri, Switzerland - Autotrophic microbial communities BRH/9 (SPAdes) (version 2) | ecosystem: Environmental > Aquatic > Deep subsurface >...
TTCAGCCACTCAAAAATATTCAATTCAATCATCTTCCTTTGTTTAACTGGTTGCTATAACTTGGCATTGATTTAGATATTTTGCTTTTTCTGCAAGTCTATTTTGATCTTGAATGGGATATAAGTCCAACGCCGTTGGATATAGGTTTAAGTGTTGATGCCTATACATTAGCGTGGGGAGCAGATTTAGCATTATTAGATAATACAGATAACGCTGTTCTTCATTATGATGATGGTGATGCTAATCCAAGTTCTTCATATATTAATCCACAACATGGGATATCATGGGAATTTCCGGAAACGATAGATAAATTATTTAGTAATTGGTATTTAGTAAGTGGTACATTTTCTATTGAAGCTTATCAAACAGTAGAAGAAGGTAAAGTAGCTAACTCTTTATCAGAGTATGCTCATACTTATGAGACTAGCCGACTTACTAGTTTAGGAATTTCTATAGGTGTTACAGGTGGTGGTGCTTCAGTGGGTTACACCTACTATGATAAGCTAAATAAAGTTCAAGCATGGGCAAGTTTTAACTACTAGAAATATTTAATAATCAAAGCGGTGATATTTATCACTGCTTTGACTATTAAATCTAGGTCAATAATATAGACACAGAAAATTCTGTTCTATACTTCGTTTATTATACAAGTTCTCTTTTAGGAATACCTTGAAAGGATTCAATACAAGCATCGTCATAACAGTTTTTTACGGCTTATACTGTTTGTAAACCGTACTCTTTTTTATTTCTTCATTATAGCATTTTCCTTACCTAAAGACATTTGTCACACCTCATTAATGTTATTTATTTTATAATGATAATCTGTGTTTACTCTTTACTCTAACATCATATATATCAAGGAGATGAATAATATGAACTATTTAAAGGTAATTATTATTTTAATAACTATTTTTCTGTTAGTAAGTTGTAGTAACGATAATAGCCCTAGTAATGATTCACTTTTATCAACGGAAGTTTTTTTTGAAAACGATGATGGATTAAGCCCTGCTATAATATTTCCAAAAGCTGGTTCAAGATTACGTTATGATTGGAATCGCTTTGTAAATATAAAATTCTACAAAGCTCAGTATATTAAAAGTTATTTTAAAATAGATTACAAGAAGAATGAATTAGTACAAATACCGCTGAACAATGTAACTCAAGAGGATAAAGATAATATATATGAGCTTATTATTTATCTATTTATTGGAGAAGGAGATGATCCTCATCAAGAAAATATAATTTCAAAGATTTTACTAGGTTCGTTCGAATGGAATAAGCGCCCTCCATTAAATATAAATGGGCGTCAAGGATTCGTTTTAAGTTATACTGGAGATTTTGCTCTTTTTAATAATTCAGATTCTTCTGTAATTCATTATGATAAGCTTGATGATTATTCAACATATTCTGGAATTGGGCAAGGAATAGGATGGGAATACGATATAAGAGATAAGAACTTCCCAGAATCAGGTACATTCTCAGTACAAATATATCAAACAGATAAAATTAAAAAAATTGGAAAAGTAATTGCTCAATATAGTTTTTTCACTAGTGACAAAAAAGATAATAAAAAAATAGGTTTTATATTAGATAACTCAAGTTTAAAAATTAAAACAACTAATGATAAAAATATAGAAAGTATATATACTTATTTAGATTTATAATATACAACAATTAATCGACCATATAATGTAAATTAAACTTCTTTATACGGGGCTTAGATTGGGCTGTCCTACAGAAAAATATCTATGGAATTAAACCCATAGCACTAATCAAAAGGAGAATTAGAATGCTTAAAAAAGGATTTATACTAATAATATTTTTGATATTAATATTTATTTCTGGCTGTAGTGCTATAAGGGATAGCAATTTAAATGATACAGATATTCAAACTAATACATCTGAAAAATTAGGATTAGAATTAAAATATCTAAATTTATTTAAAGAAGCCTTCCCAAAAGCTGAGATTGTAGGTAAGGTTATGCTTGATGTAAATAATGATAAAGAAGAGTATTTAGTAGTTATATTTAACAATCCAACTGAAACAAATAAAATAATAAAGTCAAACATTGCTTTTATAACGAAAGATGATATTAAGGCATTAGATTTGGCAAGTGGAAATCTAAATTTCCAATTCGCGAATGGCTCAGAATCTTTAAAGAAGTTAGAAAATCCTAATAGAGTCAGTGTTATGATGTATAATACTGAAATGAATAAGACTATTGATTATCAGGTTACGGTAACTATAGACAAAGAATTGAATAAAACAAATTATAAAATTGAAACCATAGATTAATTTGGTTCTATATATAGTTAAGAATTAAATACCGATGTTTCTTTTCACTTATTCAACGATTTATATTTTTGTAAAAAAAAAAATATAAAGGCGATGAAATTATTATGGTAAAAAAAGTAAAACTAGTGATTAAAGTATTTTTAATCGGTTTGGTAATTTTTGCAGTTACTAACACTAACCTTACAGCTAAAGCAGAGGAAGAAGTCCCTCGTCCACATTCCATAGATATTATTATTAACAGATAGACTACCCCCCGACTATATACTAGCTATGGTATAAGTAATACAAATGGCGACCTCTTTCCTAATTATGGGTATAATGATTTATCTGTTGGTGTGAATACTGCAGGAATTTTATCTGGAGTATCCGCGTATAATAGCGTTAAGTTCACGGGAGGAACTGATGTATGGTTTGATTATACACAGCGGGAGCCTCTTAACGAGAGTTGGGGGGCATTTGTAAGAGCAGATGCTGATTTCTACTTAACGTATACAACTGGAAGTGGTTTAGTAGAATCTATGTTAGTTAGAAGTGATCCTGTTACAATAAGTCATCGCATCTACAAGTTTTAACATATCATATTTAAAGGGGGATTTCTCCCCCTTTAAATATGATATAATGTTTTTGAGCTTAGCCAAATATAGGGAATTAGAAGGCGATAAAAAGTGGTTAAAAAAATACTTATTATTATTATTATTTTAGCAATCTTTAATTTATTTCAATATAATTTTACAAATAAATTACTACAGTTCATTTCGGATCAGGAAACGGATATTAGGTATGATTTTCAAACAAATTTGAATCGTGCAATTATTGAAATAGATGAATTTATTGAAACAAAAGATATGCGACACTTAGGGGCAGTTGCTATCGAACTAAGAGAAGCTACAGGTAGAGTGACTAATTATAGACAAAATTTTCTAAAAGACGACTGGCCAGTTTATAGTAATTTAGCTTCTTTATTTAGTTCAGTTAGAACAGACATATCCTCTTACGATGAAAGTGCTGATTCAAATATAGATCTAATATCTTTATCTGAAGGGTTAAAATATTTACTTGAGAACAAGGATGTCGTATATTATGGGTCTACTGATGAATTTAGACAGTTAATAGATAGGCTTCAATTATTAATATATAATAACTCGTAATTATGACGCCTATTATACTTATCCTTATTACTAAAAGCGCAACAGTTAGTTATACTGTTTTGATTGATCAAATGCCGCTTCTATTTTGGACGAGTTTTAATGTTATCCTGATTTCGATATATTTTCCCCAACCCAATCACAGCCTCGGGATAATAACCATATCGACTGGTAATATTCAACAGAAGATTTAAGGGTATTTCCTTCATTGAAAGCGTCGAAACTTAAATGTTCCATGAAACTGAAACCATTGACAGTACTGTTTTTTTCGAAAATATAAAATAAAAGGGCGGTGAAATTATTATGGCAAAAAAAGTAAAGCTAACGATTAAAGCATTTTTAATCGGTTTGGTAATTTTTGCAGTTACTAACACTAACCTTACAGCTAAAGCAGAGGAAGAAGTCCCTCATCCACATTCCATAGAAATTATTATTAACAGATAGCTTATATTTGTAAGTGTCCTTAAATAACAAGGACACTTTCTTTTCTTAATGAAGGAAAGTTCTTTGTGATATCATAAACATTTAAAAAGTGCGAGTTAAACGTGCATTATTCCCATCCACCAACCTATTACCATACTAGCCTGTCGATATACAAAGGTGATGTCGTTGTTCTTCATAAAGGAATTGCAATTTTGTTACCTGGTCGACCCATAATGATCATCACTGATTACGATGTGTCAAACAGTGAATTTCTCCTAGAGAGGCATTCCAATAACCGCCAAGCATATCCTTTATTGAATGCTATAAGTGATTACTCGTATATTGAATTATATGAAGTTCCTTAAATAGAGGTGATTAAAAATGAGGATTATTAAAATGAAACTTTTTTTGGTTATAATATTGGTTGTGCTTCTCCAACAAATTAATGCGCTACAAAAAGCGGAGGCGATACTCACCACGAAAATTTATTCATCCATAAAGTATCATGACATATACCTTCAATATGAGCGTGCCGGATTTGAGCTTCACTTTGGAGAGTACATCGTTTCTTACCGTGACAAAGATGGAAAATTGCTGAGCTTTATGTTAAAGCCGAGATACTTTCCGTTCATTGTATCTTATGGTCCACTTGATGAAATGCGGTAAGCGATATGTCAAAGTTGAAAAACTATGAATGATTAAGAAAACAGAAGAAAAAATTACTTTTTAGTAGGAGGTGTATTGATGAGACAGTTGTTTGTTTTAACATCATTAATCTTGTTATTAACAGGATGTTCATTGAATACCAGTAATAATAGCTTTAGTTTAAATGAAATTAAACTTGGAGATTCTTATGAAGAAGTTATAAACATTTTTGGAGAGCCCACTTTAAAAAAAGACGAAAACAATATTATAACAATTATATATGGAAAACTTGGCTCTGGAATAGTAATTAAATTTGTTAATAAAGAAGTTAATCAAGTTGAAATATACCCAGATTATTTAAACAAAGAATGGATAAAAAGTGTTCCATTTAATAAAGATAATGTAATTGATTTGTATGGAAAATCGGAGGAAATTATAGAAAAATCTTGTTATGAATCTGCATATTGCGAGGAATGGTCATACTATAATGAAAATGAACGTTTAATAGTACTATTTAGATGGGACAATGAGACTGTAGACAGAATAACTTTATTAAATAAGTAAACATTTGTTGCATCAAGAATTGTGGTTGAAATCTATTATTTTTCCCGAATTGTCCTGTCGATAAAGAGAATATGCTTCCTCGCTGATTAAAATGAAAATACCTCCTCTATACGGTATATAGTCTCTTATTTTCCAGTATCGCCATGATTTATTCGTGAAGAAGAAGGAAAAATTGGTCAAATTATTTAGTTGTGAAAAAATGATGAAACTGAAAGCTATTAACTAGGTCAATAATTTCTTAATGTAAAATACAAAACGCTATCTTACGCATGGGCTAAAGCCTTGCTACGCTTTGTTATGGAAAAAATTGTCGCCAAACTTGGGTACTAGGTAATTATTATTTCTTAGGAAAGGGTTGCTAAAAATGAAGAGAGTCTATATAATATATTCTTTTATTATTATTATATTAATAATATCTATCATAATAATGTCGGATAGTGGAAATAAAGAGCATAATAGTAAAGAAAATTTATATTTTGGGAAAAGCGTGTCATTTAGCACATTAGAAACAGAATCTAATGAATCTTTAGATCAAAATGAGCTAAAAAAACGTTTGAATTCAATTAGTGATAATATATCATCAATTGAGATAAATAATGAATATGAAAGGAAACTAGATGAGTTATTAACAATAAACAGTTATTTAAAAATCACAACTAAAGGAAATGAAAATCACATAAATAATAGAGAGCTTTATGTCAGTGAACCGATTATTTATCTAGACAAAGAAACTGATACTTATTTAGTTTTAGCCTATTTTTATTGGAATAAAGATGAAGAAGGCATCCCGTACTGGAAATATATAGAAACCACGAATAAAAACAGCTATATTGCAGGTATTTTTGATAGCTTTCAAATAGAGATACAATCCTTAGAAAATAATGAATTAGAAGTTGTCAACAGTGTTAGTTTTTTAAAGGTATTTAACCTAGCAAACAATCAAATGGTTTTACAAAATCCTAGCATGATAAATACGGATGGGGTTAAATTCGTAGGAGCTGATTCCATTTTTGAGAGTGACGGAAATATAGATTATAGCTGGAATAGTGGATTGTTGATTATCTTTTATAAGAACTTAAATGGAATAACGGATTATCAAATTCAAGCAAAATATACCAACAAGTATTTATAATATATAAAAGAGCGAGGTTATAGCCATGGAAAGCAAATTAATTCAGGGCAGGACACTACAAAATTGGCAAAGCCAATACCCATTACTAGAAAGGATCTGTGCAACAGAGGAAGTGTTTTGGATAAATCCTAGTTACAAAAAATTTGCTGATGTAATTAATAAAATTTCTTTTTCAGAAAAAGAGGTAAATGATGCCGAAGAGAGATTGGATAGATTCGCTTCATATATAGCCAAGGTTTTTCCGGAAACTCAAGGCTTAAAGGGGCTTATTGAATCCCCGCTTATTAAAATTCCTTTTATGCAAAGAAAAATCGAGGAAATGTTTCAGCAAGAAATTAAAGGGGAAATATTGCTTAAATGTGATAGCCATCTGGCAATTTCCGGATCAATTAAAGCCAGAGGAGGAATCTATGAGGTATTAAAGCATGCCGAAGATTTGGCTTTAGCGAATAAAATGTTGACTTTAGATGATGATTACGCGATTATTGCCGGTAAGCAATTTAAAGAGTTTTTTTCGCAATATTCTATTGTGGTGGGTTCTACCGGGAACTTAGGACTTAGTATTGGAATAATGGGTTCGCAGTTGGGCTTTAATGTAGAAGTTCATATGTCAGCTGAGGCGAAACAATGGAAAAAAGACCTTTTACGAAGTAAAGGGGTTACAGTAGTTGAACATAATTCGGACTATAGTAAAGCGGTGGCGGAAGGCAGGAAGCGGGCGGAGACTGATCAAAACAGTTATTTTGTTGATGATGAAAATTCCACTAATCTATTTTTAGGCTATGCTGTAGCGGCGAATAGATTAAAGAAACAGTTAAGTGAAATGAAAATAGTTGTTGATCAGGAATATCCGTTATTTGTTTATCTTCCCTGTGGTGTTGGCGGAGGGCCGGGAGGAGTAGGGTTTGGTTTAAAGTTAATCTATAAAGATAACGTCCGCTTCTTTTTTGCAGAGCCAACCCATTCTCCAAGTATGCTTTTGGGGTTAATGACTGGGATGCAAGATAAGATAAGTGTTCAAGATTTTGGGATAGATAATCTTACGGAGGCAGATGGACTTGCTGTTGGCAGACCTTCGGGTTTTGTAGGTAAAACATTAGAAAATCTCATAAGTGGTGATTATACTGTAGATGATAAAAAATTATTCATATTTTTAAGCAGCCTAATTGACACTGAAAATATTTACTTAGAGCCTTCCGCTTTAGCTGGTCTGCTTGGACCGCTGGTACTGTTTAAGGATGAAGCGGGACAAAGGTTCTTGGAAAATAATAATTTGCTAAGCAAAATGGCTAATGCTACTCACATTGCCTGGGCAACCGGTGGGAGTATGGTTCCTCGGGAAATAATGGATGACTACTACAAAAAAGGGATAAGCTTAATCTCAGGTGTTTAGCTAATTTGTCTTGTGGTATAATATACCTAATATTTTTTAGTTAGGTTAAAATAAGGTGAGTAAAGAAAATTAAAGGGTGAAAGAGATGCGAGCCTTTATTGGAATCGATTTTCCAAGTGAATTAAAAAAAGAAATATTTACTGTTCAGCAGACCATAAAGGGTTATGCACAAAAGGGAAGATGGAAAGATATTGATAATTTTCATCTCACCTTGAAGTTTTTGGGAGAAATAAATCTAGCTCAGCAAGCAAGTATTGATGCTGGCATGGAAATTTTATGTGCAAAAGTAAAACCGTTTTCCTTAGCGGTTAAAGGGCTTGGGACCTTTAATAATAAGGAGAAGATTAAAGTTCTCTGGCTGGGGATAGATGGTGATCTTGTTGAGTTAAATTCAGTACATCGGGAAATCGACATTTCGTTAGCTCCAATAGGTTTTCTAGAAGAAACAAGAAAGTATAATCCCCATATTACAATTGGACAAGATCTTCTTTTTGCCGGAAACTTTGATCAAATTAAGGAGACAATCGGGGAAATTGAATTGGGAGAGACGAACTTTAGTAATCTATATTTATTTAAAAGTGAGCACGTTCAGAATCGGCTTACTTACACCAAGGTAAGAGAATATCACTTAGGACGTGTTTAATTAACTATATTGCGAGGAGATGGCATATGAACTTAGCAAAACTAAAAGAAGCAGAAGAAAGATTTTTTATTGAGTATCCTGGCGGCTTCTCTAACCCTTCAATGCTGGAAATAGCGAAGAAACACAAAGTAGATAAAATGAACAAATTAACTCAGGAGAGTTTTGCAATTGAGCAATTTGCTAATCCAAGGGAAATTGCCGAATCCATGGTCAAAATCGTGAGCAGGTCTTCATTGATTTCTCTTTTTGAAAAGCCAAAATTCCGGGAGCTGGTGAGTAGTCTTGCTGATTATGAAAAGGAGCGTTTATCTGACGGATTAAAGGAATTCCTCTATGGAGATCAAGAGATGGGCTTTAAACTAATGGCCGATTTACTTACAGAATATAAGTTGGCGAAGTGGTCGTTAATGACAGTATGTCCCGTGTATTTTCGACCGCGTGTTGAAGTTTTTGTCAAACCTACAACAGCAAAAAATGTAATTGAATACTTTGAGCTAGAGGGGCTCCAATATAGTCCTAAACCGACTTATGAATTCTATAAGGGATTTCGAGAGCAGATTAACCAGATGAAAAAGGAAGTAGATAGTTCATTACAATTTGATAATGCAGCCTTCACCGGTTTTCTGATGATGACCATTCCATCTTCATTTAATGGGGAAAAATAGCTGAGTCTTGTTGAAACCGAAGATCAAGAAAAACAAATATAAAAAATGAAAACATTTCGATAATAAGTTCCTCAAATTATTCTCGAAGTGTTTCTAGTTATTCGGTTAAATATTACATTTCCGGGGTATTACCGGAGCTTGGGGTTGGGGATATCCGGAAAACAACATATACAGCTTGGGCACTTAATCTATTGCAAGATGAATACCAGCTGATCGACAGCGGTGAAGAATTGCAAGCATGTTATATATAATTCTTTATTCTCAATATTTTATAAGGTTATTTTAACTCCCTAATATTGAACAATTTCCGACAATAAATTCATTTTCCCCAAAAAATCAGGCCTTTAATCTATAATAAAGAAAAAGACAATGAAAGACAGGGAAACGTTATGAAAAAAAGCATTTTATTATTTTATATTACCATCATTTTTTCCTTAATAACAATCTCCTGTACATCTCAAAATGAACTAAAAAAAATCACATTATTTCAGGATACTCCCTATAAAGGTATCACTGCTATTGAACAAAACACATCTATTCCTCAAAGCAGTGATGAAAATAAGATCTATACTTTTAGTTTTGATCGCAGATTGCAGCCTAAAGATGATTTAATGATGTATATTCCGTTATTAAACTATTTGGAGAAAGAAACTGGCTTCTATTTCAGTATTCTAATACCTGAAAGAGGGGAAAGAGTAGCTGATTTATTAGCCGAAGGAAAAGTAGATTTTGCAGCAGTTGGAGCATTGTCCTACATTCAGGCAAAACAAAAAGGAGTAGGGGAAATTCTGGTCAAAGGAAACAATGACAAGGGTGGTTATTACAAATCCGTAATCATAACAAGAAAAAATAGTTCACTAAGTAGCATTAAACAACTAAAAGGACATTCCTTTGCCTTCGGTGCGGAAACTTCTACCCAAGGCTATCTGATACCTAAAATAATGTTGCGGAAAGAGGGAATCCAATTAAGTGATTTTCAAAAATACGTTTTTCTTAATTCTCATGCGGAAGTAGCAAATGTAATATTAAATGGAGATTATGAAGCTGGAGCAATTCAAGATACCTTGGCATACTCTTTAGCAGCAAAAGGACTGGTTAAAATACTTGCTGAATCGGATGATTATCCAACTAGCGGAATTATCGTTAATTCGAATATTCTTTCAGAAGATGCAAAAAAAGTTCAAGAAGCGCTTATCAAATTTGATCCTGCCGGAAAAAACCAGGAAGGATTATATAATTGGTCTTTATCCGAAATGCCATTAGGATTTATTGAAGCGAGTGAAGAAGAATATGCCTTCATAGAACAAGAATATTTGAATGATACGAGGAGATAGGGGAATGAAACTCGACAAAAAAATTGGTATAGCTACTTCTATTGTTATAGTTATTATGGGGATTATAACTATCTTCGTTCTTCACCGATTGATTCAACAAAATTTTGAGGAACAATTGCAAGAAAATGGCCGTGTCATTGTTCAATTAGCAGCTGAAGAAATAGTTAATCCTTTATTGGATAAAGAAATGTTTTACGTTCAAACATTTCTCGAACGTCTTAAAGAAACTAATCAATCGATAGAATATGCCTATATAAAAGGTCTGGAAGGGGATTTGATCATTCATACTTTTTCTTCGGGGTTCCCAAAAGAATTGTTGGCAATCAATCCGTTAGATGAAGGAGTAACGTATCATACAGAAACCTTTTCGTCAGAAAAAGGACAGATCAAAGATTTGGGGTACCGGGTTATAGAAAAAATGCCTTATGAAATCCATCTTGGCATGAGTCAATTTCCTCTTCAGTCTTTACTACAAAAAACAACTGAGAGTATCGCACTGTTAACTTTTGAGGGAATTCTCCTGGGTATTGCAGTTGCGATGATCATGAGTCGTTTTATTACTCGGCCATTAAAATTACTAACGAATAAGGTTCAAATAATAGATGTCGATAATATTGAATGGGATCAATTTAGTACTTTTGCCAAATCACTTAAAGGTAATGATGAAGTGAGTGAATTAGCGAATGCCTTTCAGCAAATGATCAATAAAATTCGAAATTACATTGAAGAAATAGAGACCTCTCAGAAAAATCTTTTAAAGCGTAATCATGAATTATTGCTCCTAAACGAAATTTCCAGAGATATTGGCGGTCGTGTGGAAATTCCTAAATTATTGAATAGTGCAAGCGAGGAAATATTATCATTGATGGAATTAGATGGAGTAACAGTTTTCTTATTCCCACGAGGTATTTCAGTTGATGAAGAGGATCTAGATTTAGATTGGTTAAAACAAAAAAGTAATTATTATGGATATGGAAGTTGCAAAGGTGAACAATCTTTAGCCAACCGCCAATGTTGGTTATCAATCGAACATGTTTGGCGTTCATTCCACCAATTAAAAGACTTTTCCCACATTAATAATTGTATAGATTTATTATGTCTTCATCATAATGACATTAACCAGGGGTTTCTGGAAATAATACCTCTTATTGCTCAAAGGGAATTACTGGGATTCTTCAGCGTTTGTAAGACTAAAAAAACATTAGACAAAAATGATCTTACTACATTAGCAACGGTAGGAAGTCAACTTGGCATTGCCATTGCCAATCGAAAACTATGGGAAAAATTAGAAGAGAGAGAAAAAAAACTTAAGAGATTATTAACACAAGTTATTCATGCTCAAGAAGATGAACGGAAACGGATTGCAAGGGAACTACATGATGAGACCAGTCAAACATTAACTGCATTAAGCGTTGGTTTAAAAAGTGCTGCTATCGCGATAGAAAAAGAGCCTGAAAAAGGCATTCAGCTCTTGGAAACATTAAAGGGGCAGTTAAACCAGATTAACTTGGAAATTCAAAAGATAATTCAAGATTTGCGACCATCAATGTTAGATGATTTAGGGTTATTACCGGCAATACGATGGTTAATTACGCATCGTTTACATTTGGCGGGTATGGAAGCAAAAATTCGTGTTGAAGGTAGCCCGATAAGGCTCTTACCTGAAATAGAAACTACGATTTACCGAATTGTTCAAGAGTCTTTAATTAATGCGACGAAGTATAGCCAAGCAAAACTCGTTCAAATTGAGTTGAATTTTAACGTCAAAAACATCGAAGGTATAATTACGGATAATGGAATTGGATTTGATTATGAAACAATGAAATTACAAAAAAAAGGACTTGGATTGATGGGGATGAAAGAACGGGCAAAATTAATAGGAGGGGAACTCCAAATCCATACTTCTCTGGGGAAAGGTACAAATATTAAATTCTTCATTCCTATAGAACCACTCAATAAAGAAATGGAGGAAATTGAATGAGAATCCGTATTCTTCTAGTTGATGATCATACGATTTTAAGACAGGGAATTCGTTTTCTTTTAGAGTTACAAGAAGATATAGCAGTTGTAGGAGAAGCCGGAAGTGGTGAAGTGGCTCTAAAACTTATACCTGAATTAAAACCGGATGTAATCATATTGGATTTAGCAATGCCAGGAGTTCCTGGTCTGGAAATAATTAATCAATGTAAAGATCAATACCCAAATATTAAAATATTGATTCTGACGCAATATGAAAGTAAAGAATATGTGGTACCAGCCATACGTAACGGTGCAGACGGGTATGTTATCAAACGAAGTGCAGCAGATGAATTAATACTAGCCATTCATAAAATAAAAAATGGAGGAAGATATTTGTCACCGGAAATTGTCCCGATTATGATGAAAGTATTTCAAGAGCACCAATATGAAGGAGAAAAAGAAGAGTTAAGTGAAAGGGAAAAAGAAGTTTTGATTTTATTAGCCCAGGGACTTACGTATAAAGAAGCAGGAAAAGAATTATTTATAAGTGTTAAAACGGTTGAATTTCATAAAGCAAATGCATTTAGAAAACTGGGATTACAAAATCGTACTGACATGGTGAAGTATGCTTTGAAAAAGGGCTGGATTAGTTAGTTCTCGCTTAAATCAAGGATATTAAAACATGGATAGAATGGAACTCGTTGCCTATAGTTAAGACCTTTACATAAGGATAAACCTTATGAAGGTCTTTTTTTGTTTGGACACCTAGGAATCCCCCTAGGATAAAACCTAGTTGAAAGCCAGATCTTTTTCAAGAAGGATTGCTAGTTATCTTTCTTAGTTAAACATTATATATTATAAGCGAACGTTCAACAATTCACAAAAGGAGGTTTAATCATGTCTGAAAAACCAAAGTATGGAATGGTCATTGATGTTAGACGATGTGTAGGATGTATGTCCTGTACAGTGTCATGCAAGATGGAAAACTCAGTACCATTAGGTGTTTCACGAGCCAATGTTGATATGTACGAAAAAGGAACTTATCCAAACGTAAAACGGCATTTTTTACCAAAATTATGTAATCAGTGCGATAATGCCCCTTGTGTATCCGTATGTCCGGTTGGTGCTACGTATAAAAGGGAAGATGGGATTGTAGTAGTCAATGCAGATAAATGTATAGGGTGTGGTTATTGTGTTGTAGCCTGCCCATATCATGCTCGATTTATACATCCTATTCATAAAGTGGCTGACAAATGCGATTTTTGTGATCACCTTGTAGATATGGGAGGAACACCGGCTTGTGTCCGCAACTGTATGGGAAAAGCTCGTGTTTTTGGTGATTTAAATGATCCGAATAGCGAAGTATCCAAATCGATTGCAACAGAGCCTACTACAAAGCGGAAGATCGAATTGGGAACTGAGCCCAACGTATTTTATATTGGTGCAGATGCCATACGTATGGAGAAATAAGGGGGGATATTAATGTCAATATTAGAGCTTTATCGTGCTGTAAATGCGTCACACTGGAATATTTTGGTGCCAATTTACTTTTTTATTCTAAGTGTAAGTGCCGGAACTGTAATGGTTATAACTCTTGCTGAATTTCTTAAGATTGAAACCATAAAAATGTTAAAAAGGCCTGGGTATATAATTGGATTAGCTGCAATTGCAATTGCACCAGTTTTTATCATCCTTGATTTAGGAAAACCGTCAAGGTTCATCAATATGCTAAATCCTGCCAATTTCCAGATAACATCTCCTATGTCATGGGGTGGTTGGTTGCTTATTGTTTTTGGTATAACGCTGCTGCTTATAAGTAAAAATTATCTCATTGAAACCTTTTCACCTGCAGCAACACAAGCAGCATCTGCTTCACAATCTTCACCATCTAAAAATGGATTTGTGTTTACATTGGCATTACTTGTGGCAGCTTATCCGGGAATAGAATTGGGAATCGTCAATGCAAAACTTCTATGGCACAGCGAACTACTTCCTGTATATTTTATAACAACCACAATTCTAGCAGGTTTGGCAGTTTTGGGATTATTATTAACAGTCTATAAAGAAAAAGCAATTTCATTATCAAGTTATGTTTTGAATGGAATGTTTATCACAATCCTGCTAAGTCTGGCTTTGATTGCATTTCGCACAATCATTTTGCTTGGAGCAGGTGGTACAGGAAGTGAAATCATTAATGCATTATGGAGTAGTAAGGTTTTTGTATTGGGAGAATTGATTTTAGGTTTAATCGTACCTCTGATTATTTTGCTATTTGGAAAGGCAAAATCTAATCCAATACTCCTTTTTACCGTTTCCATGCTTATACTTATTGGTGTATTTAGTATGAGATATGTACTTGTCATGATTGGTCAAGCTATATAGAAGAAATATCAAATGTAAGGAGGGTAATTATGAAAAGAAGAACTTTTATTAAAATATCAGGGTTAACAGCGCTTGGATTAAGCACCGGTTTAAGTAAAGAGCTCTTTAATCTTAAAATGGTTACAGCGGCTGAATCGGATGAAATTGCAAAACGGATGAAGGATGTAACTGTTCACTATACAGCAGATGCAATGTGCCCATCTGAATGCGGAATGGAAATGTGGGTTAAAGGGGGAAAGGTATGGAAGATATACGGTAATAAAAATGCCCCTTTAAATTATGGTACAGCATGTGCTAAGGGAACTGCAGGTCAACAGTTTATCTATTCCCCTGACCGTGTAAAAAAACCGATGATTCGTGTAGGTGAGCGGGGAGAAGGGAAGTTTAAAGAGGTTACCTGGGAAGAAGCAATTGATTTTGTTGCCAAAAAGCTTGCTCAATACAAAAAAGAGGTAGGAGCAGAAAGTGTAATCATGGATGCCGGTGATGTAACGGATCGGGATCAATACTATCGATTGTTTTTTTCTTATGGCACACCTAACTGTGTTGAACATGGTTCAATCTGTGACACTCCACGTCGTCACGGACCGAAATTGATGCTAGGCGGGAAAAGAATTGAACCGGATATCATGAGACCAATTCTTATTCGTGACAAGAACGGAAAATTAAAAGAGGAATTTTCACATCAGGCCAAATTGATTATCTATCTTGGTTGGAATCCGTTTGTTGCAACACGTATTGTTTATGAAAACAGGGGAACTGTGGCAGCGCAGGTGGAGAATGGTTGTAAGGTTTGGGTAATTGATCCAGCTCATACCAACACAGCTGCAAAAGCTGATCGTTGGCTGCCGATTCGACCGGGAACAGATGGAGATCTTTTTGCGGCGGTTTTACGGTATATCTTGGAACATGATGATCAAAATAACCCGAATCGACGATATATTTGGCCGGAATTTAAGAAGTACAGTCAAGGTTGGGATGAGTTCGAGGCATCCTTTAAATCTTGGTGGACTAAAAAAGATCCAATAAACAATTTAAACTATTATACATTAGAATGGGCTGCTGACCGCTGTGGTCTAAGTAAGCAGGATATCGAGGAAATGGCCCACACATACGGTATTACTAAGCCAGCTGCATTAATTTGGGGTATGCAAAGCCCGGGTCATCACTTTAATGGATATGTCTGTTCTATTTTAGGTACAGCCTTGAACATTATCACTGGTAATTTTGATATTCCAGGTGGAGTTATTGATACGGAAATAACAAAGGCAAGTAAAGGCGGGAATGCAACTGGAAAATTCTTCAAAAAGCGTGAAGTAACAAAGGTAATCAATGGGGTAGAAGTAGAAGGTGAAGTAGAACATTTGCATATGGATTTATTTGGTGATTGGCCGTCAGCATGGGATGATGTGGTTGGCGATTATCCTCGCCGCTTCTTGGAAGGAGTAACATTAAATTATGGACCATTTAAAGGACATAAATATCCTATCAAAGCATTTATTATCCGTACCGGAAATCCTGTAATTACTGGTTCGGCAACTTGGAAATGGACCGAAGCGCTAACTGCAAAGGATCAAAAAGGAGAGTATAAAGTTCCATTGGTTGTTAATATTGACACGATATATTTAGAAACAGGTATGTATGCTGACGTTATATTGCCTGAAGCTTCTTATGCAGAGAGAATGAGTCTGTCAGATATCTACCCGTCTCACCCATTACTTTATCTAAGAGATCAAGTCATTAAACCGATGCATGAGTGTAAAACTCCGACAGAGATTATGAACATGTTGGCAAAACGTTTATATGAATTGGGAGATAAAGATATTAATCCTAGTGATTTTTGGGAGAAATATAAAACACAAGAGGATTTTGTCAATGAGATGCTGGAACAATCTCCCGGTAAATACAATATAGGAGAGCCATTGCCATATCCCCAATATCCGGCAGGTTATAAACTAATTGGTACACCAGATTCATTGGAAGAAGGCAGAGCTACCATTAACCATGAGAAAAAAGAAATAAAAGGAGAAGTATTAACAGTTAAATGGCTGCGAGAACACAAAGGTGTAGCAGTTTGGCCAATGTCATATCAACGTTATCAAAAATGGGATAGTGCCACTAATCAGTTTGTACCAAGCGGTGTATTTCCATCTACCGGTTCAAAATTAGTAGAGTTTAGATTTGATCGTTATAATAAGTATAATAAGCTGATTGATGAATCGGGAGTTATTCCAAGAGGACTTCAGGAAATAGGATTCGATCGTTATCCATCTACATTTTATTGGTTTGAAACCAAATGGAATCCATTTACCAACACTGCTTATAAAAAGTACAAAGAACAATATCCTTTCCAATTGATTGTTGGCCGAGTGCATCATGCCATGTCAGGTACGCAAATGGTACCATGGCTAGCGGAAACACCTGTTGAAGGACATTGGATGCCTCTTAATAAAGAATTTGATTACGATCTAGTGGATACTGATGGTAATGGTGGAATGGATGTAAAAAAACGAAAACTGGCAGCCGGTACCTGGTGTGTAGGAACCATTATGGTGAATACCAATGATGCAAATCAAATGGATATAAAAACTGGTGATCTGGTTGAGCTAGAAAATCCATTAAGCAAAACTACCAAAGGCAGAGTTTGGGTAACTGAAAGTATCCGTCCGGGTGTATTAAGAATGGGATTTGCTACAGGGGGAAGATTCTCTCCAGGATTGGGTGGTACTTATGCCCAACGAGAATATACTCCTAACCATAATGAACTCGTTGATGGTGACTCACACAGTCCAATTATGGGAATGCCAACTTACGCAGATATGATTGTACGAGTTAAAAAGATTTAAAGAATATTTATAGATAAAGCCTGGTATTTTAAAGAAATACTAGGCTCTATCTCCATACGGGGAATAAAAGACAAGGAGATGTATAATCATGAAAACATTTCAAGTTGAAGAGATAGCTAATCTTGTGGAAGAATTGAATGTATGGAGGCATTTTTTTACTAAAGGACCTATACTTGAAGTTCTTCAAGCTATAAATAATCTTCTACATGCTTATCAGGAATTGGATGAAAATGAAAAAAGGCTGTTAGATCAATTAAAGGCTATCAATATGAATAGTTTAGATTTAACATGGTTAGATCAAATAAAAGCTGATTTTACCCGAGTGGTCTACGGTCCGGATAAACTGACTTTTTACCCCTTTGAATCTGTTGCCATATCCGGAGATAAGCAACTGATGCAACAGGAAACCTATGAAATCCGTAAAACCTACTTAGAATCAGGTTTAGCTGTAAAAGCGTTAGATCGAATACCGGATGATTTTATTGCGAATGAAATAGAATTTGCTTTTTATCTGTTACAAAACACCTTAAAACAGTACCAACAAGGAAAAGTAGAAAGCGCTGCTCAAGAATTGGAAAAGTTTCATCTGTTTTTTGATCAACATATTCAACCTTGGATTCCTGACTTCTGTCATCATGCATCTTCCCAGTGTCAAGATTCTCTTATTGCAGATATCTTTCGATTAATTGAGGGATCACTAACCAATATTGGTGATATGTTAAAATTGCGACTAGCATAAAACGATAAAGAAGGGTTATTCATGCTTTCGAATATATTCCATTTAGGGTTGCGTTTAGCAGAAAAGCAAATACCAATCTATGTACATCCCGAAAAATGTCTACACAGCAGACATAAATTATCGTCTTGCTCAAAGTGTCAAGACATTTGTCCGGCTCAAGCAGTACAATTAGAAGAATATCTTAATGTAGAGTTGTCTTGCCAAGGTTGTAATTTGTGTATTGCGGTGTGTCCTACGGAGGCATTGGAATCGAAAAAAAAATCTCTTCCGGCTTTTTATTCAGAGGTAAGAAGAAAATCAGAAGAAAATGAAAGACTGATTTTTCATTGTAATCATGTTATAGATCATTTTCATTCTGGTATTAGCTTAAGTTGTCTAGGGGAACTAGATGATATCACCATTCTATTAGCTATTGCAAATGGAGTGAAAAACTTCTATTTTCTATCCGAGATGTGTGCAACCTGTGATTGGAGAAAAGGTAACGAGGTATTTCACCGACGTTTTAACAAATGGAAAGAAACTTGGCAAAGATTAAACTGGGAATATATTAATAATAGTGAAGAGATGAAGTTATTAAACCAAGAGAAACAGTTGGTAAATACCGATAAAATTAATCGTAGAGAATTTTTTAATATGATAGCAAAGGAAACAAGAACATCAATTAAAGAAAGTGTTCAATTGAAGAAAGATGTATCACCATGGAATAATGGAGAGTTAGCCTCTCTACAATCACTTCGTTTGGATATTTATCAAAATTGGATAAAACCGAAAATAGATATACAAACACTTCAAACCATCAAACGATTGGATGTGAATGAAAATTGTTTGGGGTGTACAATTTGTGGAAAAGTATGTCCAACTCATGCAATTGCAATAGATGATATACTAAATAAACCGGTTTGTAACGTAGAACAGTGTATAGATTGTAATCTATGCGTGGATGTATGTTATCGCAAAGCAATTTCGATTAAAGATTAAAATGACTTATGGAAACGTCCGGTGTAGAAGAGGCAAGGTTATTGAACAAAGTTGACTCAAAAAGAAGCAGAAGAAAGATTTTTTATTGAGTATCTTGGCGGCTTCTCCAACACTTCAATGCTGGAAATAGCCAAGAAACACAAAGTAGATAAAATGAACAAATTAACTCAGGAGAGCTTTGCAATTAGCTACTAATATTTCAAGAAAAACAAATATAAAAAATGAAAAACACTTCGATAATAAGTTCCTCAAATTATTCTCGAAGTGTTTCTAGTTATTCGGTTAAATATTATATCATCCAATTATTGTAAAATTATTTCAGGCACTCGTACATTACTCATCATATCAAATTACTAGAAAAAAGTCTATTCTTTTTTTTGAGAATATGAGAGAATCCTTATACAGTCTTTTGAAGGAGGGTT
>Ga0209346_1000959_pt1 | contig 19232 bp, 21 predicted proteins | sample AutmiccommunBRH9_FD_187381 | JGI IMG/M metagenome (GOLD analysis project Ga0209346, IMG submission 187381) | Deep subsurface microbial communities from Mt. Terri, Switzerland - Autotrophic microbial communities BRH/9 (SPAdes) (version 2) | ecosystem: Environmental > Aquatic > Deep subsurface >...
CGTTCAATGGTGGGCCCGGCTATCAGTCGTGAGCCCGTATCCTCATCTTATCGGGGAACAGCCACCTGCTTCCATGCATGATTGTCTCAAGGGCGACTCGCTCCCGCGATTACGCCATGTGGATGCCCCCTTCGGTGGCATTGTATAGTGCCATTTCGGCACCGCGGTGGTGCCACTGAAGGAGAGGTATATGTCTGAGGTACACATTTTGGCGATCGACCTTGCGAAACGGAGCTTTCAGGTCTGCGCAACAGCTCTGGGCGGGGCGGTTCTATTCATCTGGCCGAGTTCGGACTTGTTATCGCCCAAGGGCCGGCCAATCTCAAAGTGGTCGCGGGCATGATGGCTGACGAGAATGTCGAACTGCCTGACGCCGTGCGAGACATTGCGGGCATCTACCTGGACCAGATCGACCTGCTCACGCAGAAAATCGATGGTCTGACCTTCCGGCTTCGGGAGGCCACGAAGGTTAATGACGAAATGCGGCGGTTGTGCTCCGTTCCGGGAGTCGGCCCCATCACTGCAGGTGCCATCATGGCCTTCGCACCCGATCTGAAGACCTTCTCGAGCGGAAGGAACTTCGCCGCCTGGCTGGGCCTCGTTCCACGACAGCGATCTACGGGTGGAAAGACACGCCTCGGTGGGGTCAGCAAAATGGGGCAGAGCGACATCCGCAAACTACTGATCGTGGGTGCCATGAGCCGGATCCGCTGGATCGTGCGCAAGGGCGTGTTGCCCGATAACTGGTTGGGTCGCATTCTCGGGCGCAAGCCTCGCATGGTTGCAGCGGTCGCGCTGGCCAATAAAATGGCTCGTATCATCTGGGCCATGATGACGAAGGAACAGAATTACCGAATGGCGTGATCCGCTGGCCTTCAACCAAAGGCAAAGCGGTGAACGCTTAGGGGCCACAAGCCCCGGCAAGGAGATCGACTGACGAAATATGCGGCAAGGACTTCAATGTTCAGGATGGGGAAAACCGGGAGTGTCATAAATTCCGTGTGTGATGGGGCATAATGGGTAAAGAGGAGTCCCACTATGTCACGACGCAAAGAGCCGACGATCCCGGCGGAGTTATTGGATCAACTATTGGCAGGCACGGATGCAGCTTCTGCGCTGGATCAGGGAGGATTGCTGGATTCGTTGAAGAAGGCGCTCGCCGAACGGGCGCTGAATGCCGAGATGGATTATCATCTGGGTGGCGATGAACAGGCAGGTAACATTGCGAGCCGTATCCCGGCTACTTGAACGGAACAGATTACGGGACCAGGAATCGAGATATATCAGCGAGAAACAACTGGACTTCGCTTGGGAACAGAGCGTTACTGTGGGCATGGGCCAACGCTGATCAATGCGGGCGACTCGGCCTCGACGAACCATTCCGCGGGGCTTCAGGTGGTGGAAGCGACGCCAGTGTTGCTTTGATCAGGAGAACCACCATGAACAACGAGACAGCTCAGAACCAATCGAGGCCGCAACCGACTAAGTCAGCTACCGTTTCCCGGATGCTTGGCCGCAATCTAGGCGCGACGCTCCCAGAGATAATGGCAGCGACAAGTTGGCAGCCTCACTCGTGCCGCGCCTTCCTCTCCGGTCTTCGTAAGCGCGGTGTGGCCCTCCTCCGGGAAAGCCGCAAGGACGGCGAGACCAGTTATCGGATCGGGCGCTGATAATGCATGATCAGAAAGATCTAGCACAACTAACTGCGGCGCAGTTGCGGGCCAAATGGCGCAAGGCTCATAAAGGCCAGATCATGCCGCAAGGCCTGGGCAGAGACCTCGCCACTCGCGCCATTGTTTGGCGGGATCAGGAACGCATACACGGCGGCCTGCCGCGTTCAGCCCAGCGCGAACTTGAGCGCCTTGCGAGCCAACTTGAAGAAACAGGCAACATCGAACCGGAACGGGGTCTGAAACTGAAGGTGGGAACGAGGTTGGTGCGCCAGTGGCACGGACAGATCTACCAGGTGCAAGTTTTGGAAGACGGGTTCGAGTTTGAACACCGGCAGTATCGGAGCCTCACGCAGATCGCGCGGGAGATCACTGGTGCGGCATGGTCGGGACCGCGTTTCTTCGGATTGAAAGCGAACCCCAGTGCCGGAGACTGATCCCAAGACCCTTCGCTGCGCGATCTACACCCGCAAGTCCACCGAAGAGGGACTGGATCAGGAGTTTAACAGCCTTGATGCGCAACGCGACGCCTGCGCGGCCTATATCGAGAGCCAGCGTCACGAAGGCTGGTCATTGGTGCCTGATTACTTTGACGATGGCGGATTTTCGGGTGGTAATATGAACCGGCCAAGCCTGAAGCACCTACTGGAAGATGTAAAAGCAGCCAGGGTCGACGTCATCGTCGTCTACAAGGTTGACCGACTAACCCGTAACCTGTCGGACTTTGCAAGGATCGTGGATGTTCTGGACGGCAATAACGCTTCGTTCGTCAGCGTGACGCAGGCATTCAACACGACCACCAGCATGGGGCGCTTGACGCTCAATGTGCTGTTGTCCTTTGCCCAGTTCGAACGTGAGGTCACAGGAGAACGGATCAGGGACAAGATCGCAGCTTCCAAGGCACGCGGTATGTGGATGGGCGGTAATGTACCGATGGGTTACGATATTTGTGATCGCAAGCTCATCGTCAACCTGGAACAGGCCAAAAAAGTCCGCGCGATATTTGAACGCTATCTATCCATCGGCTCTGTCATTGCGCTTGCCCAGAATCTGGAGATCGAAGGAGCAAGAAGTCCGCGCCGCGTCAGCCGGACCGGCAAAGAATCGGGCGGTGCGGTCTTTAGCCCCGGTGCTCTTTACTCGATCCTCAAGAACCGGATTTATCTTGGCGAGGTGTCCCACAAAGGCAAGGCATATCAGGGCCAGCATGATGCCATTATCGATCACCAACTGTTTGAAACTGCCAATGAGCTTCTGGCTCGCAACCGAGCTAATACTATTCTGGGATTGAACGCGGCGCATCCGAGCCTGCTTACTGGTCTGGGGTGGGATAGTGACGGAAGGCGCATGCTCGCCGATCACGCTGCCAAGCGGGGCAAGCGATATCGATACTATGCCAGCCAGAAAGGCAAGAGATGCGGGAACAAAATACTGCGCGTGCCAGCGGGTGATCTTGAGGCTATGGTGCTCGCGCAGCTAAGACAGCGCCGTATGAGCGAAGGGGTCATCAACCAACATGCCAAGACCTCGTCCCGAGAAACTGTTCTCGCCCAGATAGACAAGGCAATTATCACCGCAGAAAGTGTAGAGATCCGTTTCAAAGATGCCGACGTTTTTGGCGTTAAGACAATCAAGATCCAAGCGCAACTAGCCCGCCGCGGCAAGGAAACGAAGTTTGTTGAGCCGCCGAATAACTCGGCTATTGTCTCCCGCGATCCATCGCTGATAAAATTGGTGGTCAAAGCCCACCGGGCACGTAGCGCGCTTGAACACGCGGATGGCTTGTCGATCGCTGAAATTGCTTCCGCCCAGAGCCTCTCGAGTGACTACTTCCGCGTTCTACTTCGCATCAGCTATCTTGCCCCTGACATTGTCGGAGCTATTCTAGACGGTCGGCAGCCCGTCCAGCTTAATCGCCAACGTCTCGCGCGCGCGACCAATCTGCCGGTTGATTGGCAAGAACAGCGCAAAGCCTTGGGATTCAGCTAACTTCGGAATGCTCGCGGGATGATGTGCATCGCATCGTCCGACCGTCAAATCGGCCATCAGAGAAACTCCCCCAAATCGAACCGATAAGCTCTGCAGAATACGTCTCTCGAATTTGAACACAAATTTGCTATGAGCCGAAATGCCGCAGAACTGCGCCGATCTCTGTGGATAGTCGCTCGTCAACACCGAGCCGGCTGCGATAACTTCAGAAAGTGGTGCCCGAGGGCGGATTCGAACCACCGACACAGCGATTTTCAGTCGCTTGCTCTACCAACTGAGCTACTCGGGCTTGCGGGGTCGGCGAGAGGTGCTGACCCGGTTGGGAAGCGACGCTATAGGCGGGGGCCTTGCCGCTTGTCCAGCCTAAAAATAGCCGCTTTGTCGAGCCCGTTCAGTCCTCGCGATCGCCATCGGAATTGCCCGAAACATGACCGGCCAGTTCGTCGGGTGCAACCTCCGGGCCAGGTATTTTATAGCCGTTCCCCAACCACTGCAGCAGATCACGATCCTTGCAGCCGGCGCTGCAAAATGGCGAGAATTCGGCGATCAAGGCCCGCCCGCATACCGGGCAGTGTGGCTTTCTGCTGCCAGCCACCTATTGCCCCTGCCCCAGAATGCCGGGGAACAAGCCGGTCAGCAGAATTGCCGAGATCACTACCGGACAGAGCCAGCGCACCAGAAAGAGCCAGATGCGATGCAGATTGCCGTCCAATCCGTTTTCGCTGTCAATCAACCGGCGGTCCGCCACCCAGCCAACAAAAATGGCCACCAGCAGGGCCGATGTTGGCAACAGGATTTTGGCAGTCAGTTCATCGATAATGCCGAACACCGGCTGCCCCGAAAAGATCATGAAATCGAATGGTTGAAAATCCGCCTGATTGTTGAAGGAAAAACTCGCCCAGGCACCGATCAGGAAGGCCAGTCCGCCAAGGATGATGGTGACCAGCCAGCGGGGCTGCTTGAACCGCCCTATGGCCCAGCTGACGGAAGCCTCCAGCAAGGCAACCGAACTGGTCAGCGCGGCAAAAAACACCATGACGAAGAACAGCAAGCCGATTAGCGAACCCGCAGGCATCGTCTGAAAGGCAACCGGGAGATTCACGAACAACAGGCCAAGCCCGCCCTGCACCTGCTCCTGGCCATCCAGTATCGCGTTCAGGCTTGCCGGCGCAAGCGCTGCAAAGGTGATCGGGAAAATTGCCAGGCCAGCAATGATGGCGACGGATGTATCAGCGGAAGCGATCTGCGCCGATGTCTTCGCGAGATTGATGTCGCGCGAGGCATAGGCACCATAGGTGATCATCAGCGCAGAGCCGAGCGAAAGCGAGAACAGCGCCTGACCGAGGGCGGACAGCTGTACCGAGGGATCCAGCAGGCGCGCGGGTTCAAAATCGAACAAAAACTCCAGCGCCGCTCCAAAGGAACCGGTAAAAGCCCCATAGACCGTGATCGCAATCAACAGGATAAAGAAGATCGGCATCAACCAGACGGCCACCTTCTCGATCCCGCTGCTGACCCCGCGGCCAACCGCAAATATGGTCAGCGCCATGAAGATGGCGTGCATGGCCAGCATCTGACCGCTATTCGCCTGCAGCGCCGGCAATATGCCTTGTACCTCGTCAATCGAAAGATTCTGCATCGCGCCCTGGGTCACGCTTCCCGTGGCGACGGCATTGCCAACGTCGCCGGCGAAAACGCCGATGAAATGCAATATCCAGCCGGCCAGAACGCTGTAATAGGTGAGGATCAGGAAGGCGCCGACCATCCCGACACCGGCGGCGATCGACCACCAGCCTGATGCGCGCGATTCGAGCGCCACCTTCTTCATGCTCTCGATCGCGGACCCCTGACCATGGCGACCAATCAGTGTTTCAGAAAGCAGGATGGGGAGGCCGATCAACAGCACGCAGAAAATATAGAATATGACAAAGGCACCGCCCCCATTCGCACCGGCTTCGGCCGGAAATCGAACCAGATTGCCAAGTCCGACAGCCGAGCCTATCGCGGCCAGAACGAAGGCTGTCCGCGAGGACCAACCGTCTCCTTTGGGTATCACTGCGCCTGCCATATACGTAAACTCCCCGGTATCTTGTGCCTGTGCGGCATTGTTACCCCTGTTACTAGCTGCGCATCAGCATCGGGCCAAGCGGTTTTCCGGCAAAAATATGGACGTGCAGATGGGCGACTTCCTGATGGCCATGTGCCCCGACATTGGCGAGCAGGCGATAGCCCGGCTCGACCATCCCCGCATCGCGTGCGACATGGCCGACGGCGCGTACAAAACCGGCGATCTCCGTCTCGCTAGCCGATGCCGAGAAATCATCCCAGCTGACATAGCGGCCCTTGGGGATGACCAATATATGTTCGGGTGCCTGCGGATTGATATCGTGAAAGGCCAGCGCCCACTCGTCTTCGTAGACCGTCTTGTTGGGAATCTCGCCGCGCAGGATTCTGGCAAAAATATTGTCGTCATCATAGGGCTCGGTCGGATCGATCGCCATCAGCTTGTTCCTCTTGCCGCTTTCTCTTCCAGTCCAGACAGCCCTTCCCGCCGCGCCAGTTCGGCGATCACGTCGTCGAGCGACAGGTCCATGTCGGCCAGCAGCACGATCAGATGGAACAGCAGGTCGGCGGCCTCCCCGGTCATCGCTTGCCGGTCGTCCCGGACCGCAGCGATCACCGCTTCAATCGCCTCTTCGCCCAGTTTCTCAGCCATTTTGGCACGGCCCCTGGACCGGAGGCTGGCGACATAGCTGGTGCCCGGGTCGGCAGTGCGCCGTGTCCTGATCGTCCGTTCGAGAGATTTGAGAATGTCTGTCATCCCGGGCGGTTTGCGCGACAGGCCGCCCTTTCGTCAAGCCCTAGCGGGACAAGTTCAAGCCAAGCCGCATTCATTCCGGCAAAAGACCGCGGAATTCTCCGCTGGCGGCCTTGCGATTGCCGCAGCGTCCAAAGCGGCTACTGACGGCGAGGCTGGTGAGGATCAACTGTGTCTGCGCCGCATGGCCGCCATGCGGCCCACGACCAGTCCGCCCAGGCCGAGGCCCAGCATCAGCGGGCTGTTCGGCTCGGGCACCGGTGTTCCGCCGCCGGAGGAGGTTAAGCCGCCGCCGCTCGACAAGCTGGTCGAACCGCTATGGCTGGAGCCCCCCATCCGGAGCTGCCCCAGCCCTGGCCCCAGCCGCGGCTGTCCGCTTTCCAGGTCGCTTGAGCGGGTGCGCTCGCGACAACCGCCATTACTGCAAGAGCTATCAGGATTGCATATTTGAGCGGTCTCACGATAAAACTCCCTTCCTTTCCGTTGCCTGCCATCATTAAAGCAATATCCTTGCCACACAGGCGAAGTCCGCAGTTATACGCGATCAGGATGGTTAACCCGATCTCGTAACAAGGAGAAACCGTAAGCTAAGCCGACATTAACCATCGGTGCCGGGATGGATTCAGGCCCGGGCCGGGAGCCCGGCGGCGCGCAGCGCGGCATGGGCATCGCCAATACTCTGCTCGCCATAGTGGAAAATCGAGGCGGCAAGAACGGCATTGGCATGGCCCCGGGTGACCCCCTCCACCAGATGATCGAGATTGCCAACCCCGCCACTGGCCACCACCGGAATGGAAACCGCATCGGCGATGGTTCGGGTCAGCTCCAGATCATAGCCGTCGCGAGTGCCATCGCGGTCCATCGAGGTCACGAGCAGCTCCCCCGCCCCGAGATCGGCCATCCGGACGGCATGTTCGAGCGCATCGATGCCGGTGGGCGTGCGACCGCCATGGGTGAAGATTTCCCAGCGGCCCGGTGCTACCTGCCGGGCGTCGATCGACGCCACCATGCACTGGCTGCCGAAGCGGGTGGCGATATCGCTGATCACCTCGGGCCGGGAAACAGCGGCGCTGTTCACCGCGACCTTGTCGGCCCCGGCCATCAGCAACGCGCGCGCGTCATCGGCGGTGCGGACACCGCCGCCGACGGTGACCGGCATGAAGCAGACCCGCGCGGTGCGCCGGACCACGTCGATGATCGTATCGCGCTTCTCGTGCGACGCGGTGATATCGAGGAAGCAGAGTTCGTCGGCGCCGGCGGCATCATAGGCCTGCGCCTGTTCCACCGGATCCCCGGCGTCCTGCAGATCGACAAAATTGACGCCCTTGACCACCCGGCCATTGGCGACGTCGAGACAGGGGATGACGCGGATGCGGACGGTCATTTCAGAAACCTGATAGCAGCTGTGCTCCGCACTTGATGCGGAGCCCTGCAGGCCAAGCGCTGCAGACGCCGGGGCTCCGGCTCGCAGGCCGGAGCACAACAATATTTTTCTGCCGCTAATTTCATCGACTGGCCATCGCAATCGCGGTCGCCAGATCGAGCCGGCCGTCATAGAGTGCCCGTCCGGTGATCACGCCCTCGATACCGTCCTTGGCAAACTGGCTGAGCATATGGATATCGTCCAGCCCCTTGACGCCGCCGCTGGCGATCACCGGAATATCGACGCCGCGCGCCAGATCGACCGTCGCTTCGATATTGCAGCCGGTAAGCATGCCGTCGCGCCCGACATCGGTGAACAGGATCGAAGCGACGCCGGCGTCTTCAAAGCGGCGCGCAAGGTCGCGGACGCTGACATCCGAGACATCGGCCCAGCCTTCGGTGGCGACCATGCCGTCGCGCGCATCGACGGCGACGACGATGCCGCCTTCATATTCCTTGGCCATTTCCCTGACAAATTCCGGGTCCTTCAGTGCTGCCGTGCCAATCACCAGCCGGGCCACGCCCAGCTCGAACCAGCGATCGACCGTCTCGCGGTTGCGGATCCCGCCGCCAAGCTGCACATAGCCTGGAAAACTGGCGACAATCGCTTCCACCGCTTCGGCATTGCGGGGCGATCCGGCAAAGGCGCCGTCGAGATCGACAACATGGATATGCTCGGCACCGGCAGCCGCGAAGAGGCTGGCCTGTTCGGCGGGATTGTCGCCGTAGACGGTGGCGCGATCCATGTCGCCTTCGGCCAGCCGGACGACTTCGCCCGATTTGAGGTCAATGGCAGGAAATACAATCATTGCAAATGTTCCGTTAGTGGTGAGACTGTCGAACCACGCCTATCGAACGAGAAATGTCCTTCGACAAGCTCAGGACGAACGGCATACAGCAGAGTCATGGTTTCCAATCCAGAAACCGCTTCAGAAAGTCCAGCCCATAGGCCTGGCTTTTTTCGGGATGAAACTGGACGCCGACAATATTGTCGCGGCCCACCGCCGATACCAGGGAGCCACCATGGTCGGTGGTCGCCAATATGTCCGCGGGATCGGCAGCGGCAAAATGATAGCCGTGCAGATAATAGGCTTCGCCGGGCTCCAGCAGATGATGCCCGGCCGTCGGGGTCACGTCATTCCAGCCCATATGCGGGATTTTTATGGTACTGTCAGCCGGTTCAATCGCCTTGACGGTACCACCGATCCAGCCGAGCCCGTCATGCGCGCCATATTCAATGCCTTGGTCTGCCAGCATCTGCATCCCGACACAGATACCCAGAAAGGGCACAGCTTCCTCGCGTACCCGCCGCTCCAGGGCCGCGACCATGCCGTCGATGGCGAGCAGCGCGTCGCGGCAGGCGCCAAAGGCACCGACACCCGGCAGGATGATTCGGTCCGCCCGGGCCACGAAGTCGGGGTCCGCCGTCACTACGACACCTCCCGCTCCTGCGGCCATCAGCGCGTTGTGGACACTGTGCAGGTTACCGGCGCCAAAATCGATCAGCGCGATTGATTCAGCCACCCAATTGCCCCTTGGTCGAGGGAATCGCATCGCCCTTGCGCGGGTCGCGCTCAATCGCCTGGCGCATGGCACGAGCAAAGCCCTTGAAAATGCTTTCTGCGATATGGTGGTTATTTTCGCCGTAGAGCAGCTCGACATGCAGCGTGATCCCGGCCGCATCGGCGACACTGTGGAACCAGTGCTTGAACAGTTCGGTGTCCATTTCGCCCAGTCGTTCCTGCGTGAACGCGGCATTCCAGACCAGATAGGGGCGCCCGGAAATGTCGAGCGCGACCCGGCTCAGGGTCTCGTCCATCGGCGAATAGGCATTGCCGTAGCGCACGATCCCGGCCTTGTCGCCGAGCGCCTGCTCGATTGCCTGCCCCAGTGCGATTGCGCTGTCCTCGGTCGTATGATGCTGGTCGACGTGGAGGTCGCCCTTGATCCGCAGGGTCAGATCGATCAGCGAATGACGCGAGAATTGCTCGATCATGTGATCGAGAAAACCGATCCCGGTCGACACGTCATATTGGCCGGTCCCGTCGAGATTGAGCTCGACAAAAATCTCGGTTTCCTTGGTATTTCGCTCTATTGTCGCTGTTCTCATGCAACAGGCCTATAATGGCTTGGACAGATCAGGCAAGAATTTCGCGGCCTTGGCGCGTTGCGAAATTCATTTTACGCTCTTGACCCGATGCCCGCTTCACGCCACCTAGTGCAGATGAGCAATGATGCGCCCGATAGCCTGATTCCTTACGATGAAATCGTCCAGGAGGCGCTGCGCGCGGTGGTCGGCCGGGTGCTGGGCGAAGTCGTCAAGGGCGGCCTGCCAGGCCAGCACCATTTCTACATCACCTTCAAGACCCGCGCGCCCGGGGTCGATATACCCGATCATCTGATCGCCCGATTCCCGGACGAGATGACGATTGTGATTCAGAACCGCTATTGGGACCTGAAAGTCGACAAGGACCGATTCGAGGTCGGCCTCAGCTTTAACCAGATCAGCTCGATGCTGCATATTCCGTTTGCGGCGATCACCTCCTTTGTCGATCCAGCGGTGGATTTCGCGCTGCAGTTCCAGGTCGACGAGGTCGAGGGCAATGTGAACGACCATGACCCGGCGGAAAATGACGGCGAGACCGACACGGTCGAACCGGTCGACGACGGCTCCAACGTGGTGACGGTGGACTTCGGCAAGAAAAAGTGAGCGGGACGCGCATAGAAACCGATTCCCTGGGCGAGATAGAGGTTCCCGCCGATGCCTATTGGGGGGCCCAGACCCAGCGCAGCATCGAGAATTTCCCGTTCCCACGGCAGGAACGCATGCCGATCCGGCTGATCCACGCGCTCGCCGCGGTCAAGCAGGCTGCCGCTCGGGTCAATGGTATCCATGGCCTGGAAGCGGAAATTGCGGCGGCAATTGAAAAGGCGGCCAATGCGGTGCGCACGGGTGCCTATGACAATCAGTTTCCGCTGAGCATCTGGCAAACCGGGTCAGGCACCCAGACCAACATGAATGTCAACGAAGTGATTGCCAGTGTCGCCAACGAGGCGATCTATGGCACCCGCGGCGGCAAATATCCGGTTCATCCGAATGACCATGTCAATCGGGGGCAATCGTCCAACGACAGTTTCCCCACCGCGATGCATGTGGCTGCTGCGCGGGCGCTGGAGGTTGAGCTGTTTCCGGCGCTGGAACAATTGCACGACGCGCTCGCGGACAAGGCGCGGCAGTGGAAGGCAATCGTGAAGATCGGCCGCACCCATTTGCAGGACGCTACGCCGCTCACCCTGGGACAGGAATTTTCCGGCTATGCGGCGCAGCTCGTGGCCGCGCGCGACCGGATCGAAAGCGTATTGCCCCGGCTGCACCAGCTGGCCCAGGGCGGCACCGCCGTCGGTACCGGCCTCAACGCACCGGAAAATTTCGGCGAGCATATCGCCAAGGAAATTTCCAAGATCACCGGCCTGAAATTCACCTCCGCCCCCAATAAATTTGCCGAACTGGCTGCGCATGACACGATGGTCGAACTGTCCGGCGCGCTCAACACGCTGGCGGTCTCACTGACCAAGATCGCCAATGATATCCGGCTGCTCGGCTCCGGGCCGCGGTCCGGTCTCGGCGAACTGGACCTGCCCACCAATGAACCGGGCAGCTCGATCATGCCGGGCAAGGTCAACCCGACCCAGTGCGAAATGCTGACCATGGTCGCCGCGCAGGTGATCGGCAATCACCAGGCAGTGACCGTGGGCGGGATGCAGGGTCATCTCGAACTGAACGTGTTCAAGCCGCTCATAGGTGCCAATGTACTGCGCTCGATCGAGATCATCTCTATCGGCATGTCCAGCTTTTCCGAACGCTGCGTGGAAGGGTTGGAGGCCAACGAAGGACGGATCGGGGAGCTGGTCGACAACAGCCTGATGCTGGTGACTGCCCTCGCCCCGGTGATCGGCTATGACAAGGCGGCGACGATCGCCAAACATGCGCATGCGACGGGGCAGACGCTGCGCGCCGCGGCGCTGGAGCTGGGACTGGTTGACGCGGAAACATATGATGCCCATGTTAGACCAGAGAAGATGGTCGGCCATGTTGACTGACCGGGGACAATGAAAATTATGCCGATCGTCAGAAACCTGTTCACCACATTTGTCGGCTACGAAGCGCGAAAGCACACGACCGGCAATGGTTTGCTCCACTTCGGTCTCGGCATGATTGCCGCCCGCATCGCAACCGCTTCCATCCCCGGCGCGCTTCTGGTCGGGGGCGCGTTGATTGCCAAGAAACTCTATGACGATTCGAAAGAGCCGGAGGCTCTCCCTGCCTCCGAAACGATTATCGAGATCGAGGGTCAACCGGTGCCGGACGAGAGCGCTGCCATTGCCGAACCGCCCGTGGCTAGGATTCCCCGCTAGCCCATCAGCCGGTCACGGTGGCTGCCGGTGCTTCTGGCGGCGATTGTCCGGATGTTGGCGTCACCCCGACCTTTGCAACCAACTGCGATATTGATTGCAACTGACATTGCTGTAAGCTGCTCGCCAATCGCCGGGATCAGGCGGTCGGGAGAGTATTTTGGCGACAACCGCGCACACCGGGCAAGCGCCCCGCAAATTCTATGGCTGGACCAATGTCGGCCTGTTCTTCTTCATCCAGTTTGCCGCATCCGGTTTCGTCTATTTCGCCTATTCCGTCGTATTTCCGGCGATGGTCGAAAGCATGGCCTGGAACCGGGGCACGGCATCGCTCGCGCAAACGGTCGCGTTGATCATGCTCGGTCTGGCCTATCCGCTGACCGGTTATCTGATCCATCGTTTCGGCGTGCGCCAGACCGTCACCATCGGCCTGCTGGTCATGCTTTCCGGCCTGATTCTGCTGGCGTTTGCGGTGACCGCCATCTGGCATTGGATTCTGGTCTGGGGCGTTGTGATGGGCCTGTCCTTTGCGCTGACCGGACCGATCTGCTCTCAATCGGCGATGATCAGCTGGTTCAGCATCAAGCGGTCAACCACCATCGGTATCGTCATGACCGGCGGCGCGCTGGGCGGCGCGCTGGCACAGCCGGCATTGTCGAGTATCATGGACCAGTTCGGCAGCTGGCGCGCCGCATGGCTAATCGCCGCCGTCATGGTCCTCATTTCGCTGATCGCCGCACAATTTGTCATCAACCGGCCACAGGATATAGGTCAGCACACCGACAATGTCGATCCGGCCCTGTTACCGGACGACCCGCAGGCCCGAGCCATGCGACCCAGGACCCATCGCACGGGCCACGACTGGACGATAAGGCAGATTGTCCGGACACCAACCCTGTACATGTTGATGCTGGTCACGCTCGGCTATCTGGGCACCTTCTTTTTTCTGCTGAACCACGGGATTCTTCACCTTACCGACAGCGGACTCTCCGGTCTCGAAGCCGCCTCGATCATGGGCCTTGCCATCCTCGGCAGCGGTCTGGCGCGCATTCCCGCCGGCTGGCTCGGCGACCAGTTTGAACTGCGCTGGACCCTGTTCGGATCGATTTCCCTGATGGCCGTCGGCCTGTCGGGCTTCTGGCTCGGACAAGGCGTGATGCTTCTTTCGGCCATGGGAATGCTGTTTGGCGCTGGCTATGGCAGCCTACTGGTGCTCGGGCCGGTCGTGATCGGCAATTATTATGGCGAACGTGCCTTTCCAATCATCAATTCGGTGCTGGCGCCGGTGATGCTGCCCTTTGCTGCCGCCGCGCCGGCCGGGGCGGGATTCATCTTCGAGGCAACCGGAAGCTATGATTTCGCCTTCGCCGGCGCCATCGTACTGCTGCTGGCCGGGCTGATCGCCGCCTTCTTCATGAAGCCGCCGCTAGCGCCCCGCTAGCCTAGACATTGCCATCGCTGGACAGGAGCGCCGCAAGCGGGCGGGTACCGCGCCGACGCGCCAGCACGATCATCAATATCGTGGTGAACGGCACCGCCAGTATTGCGCCGGGTATGCCCCAGAGGCTACTCCAGATAGCCAGCGAGACCAGCACAACCATCGGGCTGAGATTTACCGATTTGCTGAGCATTTTGGGTTCGACAATATTGCCGATGATCACCTGCGCCGCCGCCATTAGGCCGGTGGCGATCAGCGGAATCGTCAGATTACCGAACTGGGCGACGGCAAACAGGGCGGGAAAAGCAACGCCGACAAAGGATCCGATATAGGGGATATAGTTGAGCAGGCCGATGACGATCGCCCACAAGGCTGCATATTCCACGCCCAGGATTCGCAAAATCGCCCAGCAGATAACGCCGAGAATGATGTTGATCAGCGTCTTGGTCGCTAGATAGCTGCCGATATCGTGGTTGATCCGCGCGATCATGTTGAGCGTGTCGGTCGAGGCGCCATCCGAACCGAAAGCCCTGCGCACCTTTTCGGGGAAGCCGGTAATTTCGCTGAGCAGGAAGGAGGCGTATAAAATGGTGATGAAGACAAATCCGCCAAAACTGGTCAGCGAGGACAGCGCGGACTGCGCCACCGCCGCGATATCGATCTCGGTAAAGAATCGCGTTGCGAACTCGCTGATCGCCTGGCCCACGGCTTCCGTGCCGCGATCAAATATCGCCGACGGCGACCCCATCAGCTCGCGAATTTGCGGCCGGTCGCCACCCGGGTCCACCGGCACCGGAAACCATTTTACGAACAGATTTTCCAGGTTGCGCTGATAGACCGGCAACGAAGGTACCAGATTCTGCAGGCTGGCGACCAGCATCCGGGTCATGGCAAAGAGCAGCGCCACGACGCCGATCAGGGCCAGCGACGCGCGCAGCCACAGCGGGGTCTGGCCCAGTCCGGGAATGCGGGCCACCGTGGCGCTTGCGGCATAGAGAATCTGCAGTAATATGATCGCGGTCACGATGGGCAATATGATATCCTTGCCGACGTAAAACAGCCAGCCGACCATGATGGTGATGCCGATGGCATAGAATATAGTGCTGACACGACCCTGGAACATGGTTCGGCGATAGCCGGATTCTACAAGACTGTCATCAGGATGATTTGCGCCAGTAGGCCCTGGGACAAAACATCGGGACAAGCATCTTGACGCCATGCATCCTTCTCGGCCAATAGCCGCTATGGCCGACAATATCTCTTCCAAGAACATCGACAATGATCACCGCGAACTGAACCGCAGGGGGCTGCTGTTCGTACTGTCTTCGCCGTCCGGCGCCGGCAAGTCGACTCTGGCGCACATGTTGCTGAAGGCGGATCGCGAGATCGCCATGTCCGTGTCCGTCACCACCCGTCCGAAACGACCGGGCGAGGAGCATGGCAAGGATTATTATTTTGTCAGCGGCGACCAGTTTGAGGAAATGGTCGCCGACCACAGCTTCCTAGAATATGCCACGGTTTTCGGCAATCGCTACGGCACACCGACCGCGCCGGTTCATCAAAGTCTGGAAGCGGGACAGGATGTGCTGTTCGACATCGACTGGCAGGGCACCCAGCAATTATACCAGCGGGCCGGGCAGGATGTTGTGCGGGTCTTCATCCTGCCGCCCTCGCTCGATGAATTGCGCAAGCGACTGGAAAGCCGCAACACCGATGCGCCCGAAATTATCGAAAGCCGGATGCAGCGGGCGGTGAGCGAGATCAGCCACTGGGACGGCTATGACTATGTCCTGATCAACGATGATCTCGAAGCCTGCTTTGCCAAGGTCAAGCAAATCCTTGCCACCGAACGAATGCGGCGTTCCAGGCAGACGGGCTTGATCAGCTTTGTCCGGGACTTGATGGCCGAGTAGAAAAGCCGGCCAGGCTCAATCCGCTATTCTAGAATGGCTCCGAGCAATATCGGATTTCACCCGCATTGCAGCGTCTGACGGCTTCCCGCCATTCATCCATTTTTCTTTCATATGCGGCGCGGCGCTCGGCGTGTGCCTCGCGGTCTGCGGCGATCGTTTGCTCGTTCAGGCGCAGCCTTTCGGCATATTGCGCCGCCGACTCCTGGTTCAGGCGATTCAGATATTCCGTGCGAAGCGCATGGGACCGGTTGCGGATACAAGAGGTCAGGAGCTCGGATTTATTCTGCTCCGCCCGGAATTTCTCCGACGCGCCTGACCATCGCTTGTCGACGATCGGTTTGCAGATTGCGGGAACCTCCGCCAACCGTGCATCATAATCCTCACTCAGGCTTCGGATAAGCTGTTCGTTCGATTCTATCGCCGGATCGACCTGCAATTCTGCGGTCTGCCGGGCCTGTACGCATTGCTGGCTGGACCATATTCTGTAAAATTTCTCGTTCTCTTCCGGATTGGATCGACTATATTCATTGAGCAGATATTGCTTGGCCGTCTCACAATCCGGATCGGCGACCTGCGCCCGCGCGGTACCATTCACCAACAAAGCCGCCAGCAGCGCACCGATGAAACATATTTTTCCCTGCAGCATATCTCGCCTCTTCATCTGGCCCCACAAATATTTCTACCCCTATCAGCCATGGGTTTCAAGAATTTACCGCCTGGACATCCCCTCGATCGCGCTATCGGACTTCATGCCCTCGTTTGCGGGAGGCGTCATAGAAGCTCAGGCTCATGCCCGTATAGCCGCCCCTGGTGCTGTATTCCTCGCGGAGCACGCAGCCGTCATGCTCGCGCGATATGCTGTTGGTTGCACTGGTCTGATCTTGCCCGGCGGCGGTGACCTCGCAGGAGCCGATCCAGAAATCAAAGGCGCGGTGATCATCGGATGCGCAGGCGGGAGGAGGCTCTGCCGTGGACGGCGTCAATGGCTGCGCCTGAACGGGCGCAGTCAAAGGGGATGATACCAGAAGCGTAGCAAAAGCCGCGCCCTAAAGGGGGCGGACGCGGTCTCGGCCTTTCCGGGGTTCGGAGCTTGCCCATGCGGTAGGCAGTTTTTCCCGGGCCGGCTTTTTGCTGTTCCGCCTCATGATACCATCCCCCATGGCCAAGCTTTGATGCCATCCGTAAGTATTGCGCTCGTTCGGATGTGCACTTAGCTCCCGGTCTGATAGCATCAGGGCGCGGCACCCGGCTGCCCATTCGACCAACGACCCACGCCCCTCGATGAAATGATATACAGGGTTTGCCCTTTGGTCTTGCCAAGGAAGCGACACAGTCATCCCTTCGCCCATGCCAGCAGAAGAACGTTGGTTTTACCGCAGCAACCCGTTATCGAAAGGCACGGCTTCGGGGAGGGCTACATGGAAACAAGGGAAATTGATGTCCTGATCGTCGGTGGCGGCTTTTCGACCATGCCGCTGATCCGCGAACTGGACGCCAGCGGTATCCGCTGGCTGATGGTTTCGCCAATGACACCGATCTGGCAGCAGCTCGAAGCCGCCGATGCACTGGACTTCGATCTGGTCAGTTCGCTGCAGAGCAGCGTCTATTCGTTCGAGCTGGTCGAAATGCTCCGGGAGCAGGGCGATGACTTCACCGACGGATTTCCCACGGCTCGCGAATTTTACGCGATCCACAAGAAATATGCCGCGCGCTACGCCGACCGCATTCATCATGGCCGGGTGGACAGTATCGACAATCATGCCGATCACAGCATCGTCCATCTCGAAGGTGGCGACCAGTTCCGCGCCCACCATGTCGTCATCGCCACCGCTTTCCGGCGGCAGATGAATGCCAATCTCAAGCAGATCAAGGTCGACCAGAGCTTTGCCGGCAAGAGCGTGGCGATCACCTCGACCGGGGACAGTTCCAACCTGCTGATCGCCAAGCTGGTTGCCCATGGCGCGAAAGTCCATCTGGTCACCAATGGCTTCATCATTCTCGACAAGATGTTCGCGACCTTTTCGCCGTTCGACGAAGGCCCGCGCTTCGTGCCGCTCGACCAGCTGGAATGCCACAATTTTTCCGAAGTCAGCAAGTGGAGCTACCGCGCCTTCATCGACGGCGGCTATATCCACGGCCTGATCCATCGCTGGTTCGCGAAGCTGTTCGACCGCAACAGCCTGGGCGTGCGCCATCCCAAGTCGATCCGGCCGCACCAGGATATTCGCAGCTTCTTCAAGGCCCGGACACCGATAGAAAATGGCCATATCGCTATCAAATATTGGCCGATCGACGTCTACAAGCTCTATTGCGAGGACAGGCTGGAGCAGAAGATCAGCGAGGGCTATCTGATCAATGACCTGCCGTTCTTCCTCGAACATGGTCATGTGAAATTGTGGGACAAGGCGGTTGCCACCATCGACAGGGAAGCCATGACGCTCAGTGAGAATGGCCTGACGACAAGCTTTGACCTGATCATTGATGGCGACCAGGAAGTGCCCGCCATCCCCGACATCCGGATCCATTGCCATGGCGACCGGGAACCGGGGTCGTTCACTTACCAGCCGCGCGAGCAATTTCTTGGCGTCGCGTCGCCGAAACTCGAGAATATTTACACCATCGGTTTCACTCGTCCGTTCACCGGCGGGCTTAACAATATCAGCGAGATGCAGTGCCTGCTGATCCACCGGATGATTGCCGAGCCCGCATTTCGGGCAGAGATACGCGACAATATCGACGAGCGGATTGCCCGCTATAATGCGACCTATTACGCCAGGCGGCCGGAGAAGAAGACCGACCATCTGGTCTGGTACGGCACCTTTACCGACGAGGTTGCGAAAGTGCTCGGTATCCGGCCGAAACGCGGCGACACGCCCGGCCTCCGCGGGCTGATGAAATATTACATGTTCCCGAACAACGTTTTTCGCTTCCGGGAAAAGGGTCGCTATGCAGTGGAGGGCGTCAGCGAGCTGATCGAGCATACCGCGAAACAATATCATGACTACAAGGTGCTGGCGCTGCTGGTCATCCGCTATCCGTTCTTCGAATTGCTGGCGCTCGCCACAATCCTGCTGGCGCCCGTCCCCTGGTGGATCAAGATTCCAGCTGCGATCATCCACAACCGTCTGCCCTTTACCTCGACACTGGTGGGAAAATTCGGGTTGCCCACGCGCGAGAGCAAGGGGATCTTCAACTATCGCAAGGCGATCAGCTTCCCGGTGCTGGCCTATCCGCTGGTGGGCGCGATTGTCTGGGCGGCGGCGGGGATGGGCGCGGCGTTCTGGTTCTCCGCAGGATTGCTCGCCTATGTCTATGCCATGATCCACTTCGGCACTTCCAAGGGCTGGAACCGCAAATTCTTCTGCGACATGAAGAGCAAGAGGTCGCCGGAAATGGTCGGGTTTTTCGAGAAATATCGGGAGGTTTTTGGGCGGGTTCGAAGCAAGCAGTGATCAGTGCGCAGATCCGTTGTGCGCAGGCGCTTATATTTTCGCCTCATGGGCAGAAAATGCCAATTGGGGGACGGGAAATTCCAACCTGAGATTCCCATCCCCCCTTGGCACTATTCC
>Ga0209346_1000964_pt1 | contig 19155 bp, 17 predicted proteins | sample AutmiccommunBRH9_FD_187381 | JGI IMG/M metagenome (GOLD analysis project Ga0209346, IMG submission 187381) | Deep subsurface microbial communities from Mt. Terri, Switzerland - Autotrophic microbial communities BRH/9 (SPAdes) (version 2) | ecosystem: Environmental > Aquatic > Deep subsurface >...
AACGCCGTTTCCGCCCCGGCCAGACGCCACTGACCGCCGCCCCACACGCCCAAAAGGAAGGCCGCCGCGAAAGCGGACGCCAGCCAGGGCCGCCGCCCGGCGCCCGCGAGGGCCGCCGGGGTGGCCGCGGCCCAGACGGTGACCAGGCTGAGCCCGAACACGCCGAACATCGACGCCGGCTGGATCATGGCGTCGGCGAAGGTCCAGACCGTGCCCATGAGGTTCCAGGGGAAGCCCGTGAACAGCCAGCCGCGCAGCCATTCGCCAATGGTCCAGGTCCCGGCCAGGATCAGCGCGTCGCCGCCGCCGGGGGCCGCATCCGTGCGGCGCAGGCGGTGCAGAAGGGCCGCGGCCAGGGCCGGAAACAGGCCCAGCACGGCCGCGAAGCCGATAACGGCGATGGGGATCAGCCAGCCGTGGCGGGCCAGGTCGATGGTCAGGGAGTGGGAAATCCAGAACGTGCCCGCCGCCGCGTGCCCGGCGCCGAACCACCAGCCGTCGGCCAGCGCGCCGCGCAGGCGCCGGCGCGACGCGACCAGCCAGATCAGACCCGCGAAGGCCGGCACCAGCAGGAAGACGAGATGAAGCGGCGGCAGCGCCCCCGCCGCCAGCCCGCCGAGCGCCACGGCAAGGCCCGGTCGCCGCCAGCCCGCCAGGCCCGCGGCACGATCGTGCAGGCGCCGGACCCCCGTCAGGGCCCCGGTCATCCGGCTTTCGCGCTCTTGTCGGCGGCGCTGCGGCGGCGCACCCGAAGGCGGTGCACCCGCCGGGGGTCGGCCTGCAGAATTTCGAATTCGAAGCCCGAGGGATGGGCGACCAGTTCGCTGCGGATCGGCACGCGGCCGGCCAATGCGAACACCAGCCCGCCCAGGGTGTCGATGTATTCCCGTTCCTCGTCCGTGGCGAAGGGGCCGACCTTTTCCTCCAGCGCCTCGATCTCGACCCGGGCATCGGCGGTGTAGGAACCGTCGGGATTTTCCTTGAGCACCGGTTCGGACGAACGGTCGTGTTCGTCCTCGATCTCGCCGATTATTTCCTCGACCAGGTCCTCAATCGTCACCAGGCCGTCGACGCCGCCGTATTCATCGACCACCAGCGCCATGTGCGAGCGCCGGGCGCGCATCTCCAGCAGCAGTTCGAGAACCTCCATGGAAGGGGCCACGAACAGGATGCGGCGCAGGTGTTCGGACAGCTTGAAGTCCTTTTCATGGCCCTCCCACAGGAACAGGTCCTTAATATGGGCCATGCCGATGACGTCGTCCAAGGTGCCCCGGTAGACCGGCAGGCGCGAATGGCCCTGTTCGCCGATGATGCGCACGATCTCGCTGAGCGGGGTATCCGCCTCGACCGCGACGATGTCGGCGCGCGGCACCATGACGTCCTCGACGGTGAGGCCGCGCAGATTGAGAATGTTGGACAGGAGCGCGCGTTCGTCGTCGCCGATGGGGGCGGCGGGCTCGGCCCGTTCCTCGATGATTTCCTCAAGCGCCTCGCGGACGGAGCCGTTCTGTCCGCCGCGGAACCAGCGCATCAGACGCTGCCACGGGGTGGTGCCGCGCGCCTCGGTCGGCGGATTATGGGATTCCTGCGGCGAGGAACGGGGAATGGCCCCGGTTTCCCGGGGCGGGGGACTCGATGATTGATCGTTCATGTTACCAGGATAGATGCCCTTGCGAACGGGCGCTCACCGCTCCTTTCCATATGGATCGGGGACGCCGAGGCCCCCAAGGATATCCGTTTCCAGCCGTTCCATCCTGTCGGCCTCGTCCGCGTCGATATGGTCGAAACCCAGAAGGTGCAGCATACCATGGACGCACAAATGCGATAAGTGGTCGCCCAGGGGGATGCCCTGATCCCGGGCCTCGGCCGCCGTGACGCCGAAGGCGATCACCACGTCGCCCAGCATGTCGGGCATGCCGGGCAGCACGCCTGCGGGCGGCGCATCGCCGTCCTGCTGCGGGAACGACAGTACGTTGGTCGGCCCGTCCTTGCCCCGGTAATCGCGGTTGAGCGCCGCCACCATGGCGTCGTCGGCAAGCACCAGCGAGACCTCGGCCGGGCGGGCGTCCGCGCCATGGTCCAGGAACCCATAGGCGGCGGCCAGGGCGCGTTCGGCAATCGTCTCGGCATCGCCGAGCGCCGCCCATTCGGGGGACGCAATGTCGACCGCGATCTCCAATGCCGGTTCAGGCATCACGCCCCTGCCGTCATTCGTCGCTTTGTTCGCGTTCGCTTTCATAATGCTCATATCGCGCGCCGGCACGGCGCGAGGTTTCCACGTTCTGATAGGCATGGACGATGCGCGACACCAGGGGGTGGCGGACAACGTCCTGTTCCGTGAACTCGACGAAGCGGATGCCCTTGGTGCCGATCAGCACTTCCTGGGCGTCGCGCAGGCCCGACCGGATACCGCGCGGCAGATCGACCTGGCTGAGGTCGCCGGTCACCACCATGCAGGAATTCTCGCCGAGGCGGGTCAGGAACATCTTCATCTGCACGGGCGTGGTGTTCTGCGCCTCGTCCAGAATGACGAAGGCGTTGGACAGCGTGCGGCCACGCATGAAGGCCAGGGGGGCGACCTCGATTTCGCCGCTTTCCAGGCGCTTTTCCACCTGCTGCTGCGGCAGCATGTCGTAGAGCGCGTCGTACAGCGGGCGCAGGTAAGGGTCGACCTTTTCGCGCATGTCGCCGGGCAGGAAGCCGAGCTGCTCGCCGGCCTCGACCGCCGGACGCGACAGGATGATGCGGTCGACCCGGCCCTGGACCAGACGTTCGACCGCCTTGGCCACGGCCAGATAGGTCTTGCCCGTGCCCGCCGGGCCCTGGCCGAACACCAGCGGGCATTCGTCGATGGCACCCAGATAGTCGGCCTGGGTCGAGGTCCGGGCGGTGATCACCTTGTTGCGGGTATGCACCGCGACGCCGGCGTCCTTCAGCCCTTCCTTGGGGTCGCCGCCGTCGCCGCCGCGCGCCCCATTGGACATCCGCAGCATGGCGTCGACTTCGGGCGTGTCGACGCTGTGGCCGTGTTTCAGGCGGTCGTATAGGGCGGCGAGGATCGCCGCCGTGCGATCCACGGATGCCCCGTCGCCGGTAATCGCGACCTCGTTGCCGCGGGCATGAATGGTCACGCCCAGGCCCTGTTCGATCTGCGCCAGATGGGCGTGGTGGGAGCCGAACAGCGCCGCCGCGAGGCTGTTGTTGGCGAACGTCATCTGTTCCGTGACCATGGCCGCGGCCGGGCCGCCGCCGGTGGACGGGGCCATGGGGATCACGGCCTCGACGCCGCCGCGCGTCTGTCGGCGGGAACGCCCGCGGCTCATGCCGATCTCCTGGCGGCGGGCTGCTGGTCGGCGGGTTGCCGGGGGGCGTCCGCGAGGACCGCGCCCAGACTGTTGCCGCCGGCCGCGACGATCTTCAGATCGGCGACGCGGCCCAGCCAGTCGGCCGGGGCCTCGACATGGACCGCCTGCATGTAGGGGCTGCGGCCCAGCAATTGACCCGCATGGCGGCCGGGCCGGTCGAGCAGCACCGGCAGGGTGCGCCCGACACAGCTTTCGTTGAAGGCAAGCTGCTGCGTGTTGAGAAGATCCTGGAGCTCTTTCAAGCGTGCGTCCTTCACGTCTTCAGGCACCTGCAATTCCATGGCGGCCGCCGGGGTGCCGGGTCTCGGCGAGTACTTGAACGAATAAGCCTGGACGTAGCCGACCTCCCGCACCAGGGACAGGGTGTCCTGGAAATCGGCGTCCGTTTCGCCGGGAAAGCCGACGATGAAATCCGACGACAGGCCCAGATCGGGGCGCGCGGCGCGCAGGCGCGCGACCAGGTCGATATAGAAGTCACGGCCGTGACGGCGGTTCATGGCCTTCAACACCCGGTCCGCGCCCGACTGTACGGGCAGATGCAGATAGGGCATCAGTTCAGGCACGTCGCGGTGGGCGGCGATCAGCGCGTCGTCGACCTCGGCCGGGTAGGAGGTGGTGTAGCGCAGACGTTCGATCCCGTCGATTTCGGCGAGCAGACGGATCAGCCCGCCCAGGCCGAGTTCGGCCCCGCCGGCGCCGGCGCCGGCGCCGTGATAGGCGTTCACGTTCTGGCCGAGCAAGGTGATCTCGACGGCGCCCTGGGCGGCGAGCTGACGGGCCTCGGCCAGCACCTGATCGACCGGGCGCGAGAATTCGGCCCCCCGCGTATAGGGCACGACGCAGAAGGTGCAGAACTTGTCGCAGCCTTCCTGCACGGTAAGGAAGGCCGCGCGGCCTTCGACCCGGGACGGCCCCGTCAGGTGATCGAACTTGGATTCCTCGGGAAAGTCGGTATCGAGCTGGGCCCCCTTCTCGCGGTGCAGGCGGGCGACCATTTCCGGCAGGCGGTGATAGGTCTGCGGCCCGAACACCATGTCGACGTAGGGCGCGCGCCTCAACACTTCCTCGCCCTCTGCCTGGGCGACGCAGCCGGCGACGCCGAGGATCATGGCACCCCCGCCGGCCTGGCGCGCCTGCTTCACCTTGTTGATCCGGCCGAGCTCGGAATAGACCTTTTCCGCCGCCTTCTCGCGGATGTGACAGGTGTTCAGCAGCACCATGTCCGCGTCGTCCACGGCATCCGTCAGGGCATAGCCCAAGGGGGCCAGAAGCCCCGCCATACGATCGGAGTCGTAGACGTTCATCTGGCAGCCATAGGTTTTGATATGCAGTTTTTTGGGCGTCGCGTCCGTCACCGGTTACCTCACGCCCCGCTTGTCGCCGGCCCCGAAAACACGGTTCAGGGAAATGTCACGTCGGGTCATTCCTATTTGCCCGCACCTTTCTTCAGAGGCACGCCATACAATTCCAGTTTGTGCCCGACCAGACGCATGCCGTGGTCGCGGGCGATGATTTCCTGCAGGCGTTCGATTTCCGTGTTCTGGAATTCGATGACCGCGCCCGACTGCACGTTGATCAGGTGATCGTGGTGTTCATCGGTCACTTCTTCGTAACGCGCGCGGCCGTCGCCGAAATCATGGCGTTCGATGATGCCCGCTTCCTCGAACAGGCGCACGGTCCGGTAGACCGTGGCGATGGAAATCCGATTGTCGATCTCGGACGACCGGCGGTGGACTTCCTCGACATCGGGATGATCTTCCGATTCGGACAGCACGCGCGCGATGATGCGGCGCTGGTCCGTCATTTTCATGCCTTTGTCGACGCAAAGTTGCTCGATACGTGATTCCGACATCATCTCCCCACGGATTGCCAGCAGGCGTCTGGATTCGCCTATTTACTATACCCCGAACAGGGCAGGTGCCAAAGCCTGAGGATCAACCCGTGGGAAAGGTTTAGCGTTTGCGCCGGGGCTTGGTCCCAAGGCCGATCTTCTTGGCCAGATTCGAGCGGTGCTTGGCGTAGCTCGGCGCAACCATCGGATAGTCGACGGGCAGGCCCCAGCGCTCGCGATACTCTTCCGGCGTCAGGTTATAGGCCGTCTTCAGGTGCCGCTTCAGCATCTTCAGCTTCTTGCCGTCTTCCAGGCAGACGATGTAATCGGGGAACACGGATTTCTTCGGCGGCACGGCGGGCTTGGGGCGCTGCGCCTGCGCCGGAACCGCGCCGACGTTGGAAAGGGCGGTATAGACCTCGTTGATGAGGGCCGGAATGTCGCTGGGCGCGATTGTGTTGTTGCCGACATGGGCCGCGACAATCTCCGTCGTCAGCTCGATCAGGTCGGAGGCATTCGGTTTTTCAGTCATTCGTTCGCCTTGTCCTTTAAAAGCGTGTCTGCTGGGCGCCATCGGCAGAACAGAGTCCCGGTCCGGGAAGTCCGCCGAGATGCTGGAAAGTTTTCCTGACGTCTTGATCAGAAAACATCGGTCAAAACATTTTATTTGACCCGGCGGCGCTTATATAAAGTAGGCGTGTATTGTACACAAGAGTATACGATGGGAAAACCGTAAGATAAGAAATGACCGACTCGCCTGAAATTGCGCATTTTTTGGATATTTCGAACGACATTTGTCCGATGACGTTCGTTAAAACCAAGCTTTTTTTGGAGCGTTTGGATGCCGGCGCGGTACTTGACGTACGCCTGAAAGGGCCGGAACCGCTGAACAACGTGCCCCGGTCCGTGCGCGACCATGGCCATGAGATTCTGTCCCTGGCGCCGGAGGACCCGGCCCACCCGGAGGCCGATGCCCCCCATCGTCTGGTGATCCGCAAGACCGCCTGAAAGCCCCCGGACCAAAGTCATTTTTGACGGCTTAAGGACGCAGCCGGCCGCCGTCCTTGGGCCGGATCGCGTCGGGCGGACGCAGATAGATCGGGGCCGGCGCCGCGCCCACGGGCGGCAGGCCGCGGGCCAGGGCGATTTCGCCGACCACGGCCGCGTCGGGCACGCCGGGGGCGTCGGCGCCAAGGGCCGCGATGCCCGCCCCGGCCAGGGCCTCAAGGGCCCGGGGGGCCGCGTCGCCGACCACGGTCAGCGGCCCGCCGGCGGCGATCTCCGCAAGGGCCGCCGCCATCATGGCCGCCGGCTCCGTGAGCGGCGCCAGGTTTTCATCGAACATCTGGACATAAAGATCCGCGCGCTTGGAATCGAGGGCGACCAAAACCCGCCGGCCGGCCCGCGCCGTTTCGGGAACCGCCCGGGCCACGGCCTCCAGCGTCGTCACCCCGGCGCAGGGAACGTCCAACGCCAGGGCCAGGCCGCGCGCCGCCGCCAGGCCGATGCGCAGGCCCGTGAAGGCGCCGGGCCCGACCGTCACGGCCAGACCGTCGAGATCGCCGTAAGAACAGCCGCCGTCGGCCAGGACCTCGGCGATCATCGGCATCAGGGCTTCCGACTGACCGCGCGCCATGGCGGCGGCGCGATGGGCCGCCAGACGGCCGTCCAGAAACAGGGCCGCCGAGCAGCCGGTCGTCGCCGTGTCGAAGGCGAGAAGGTTCATGGCATGCGGGTCCTTCAGGGCGCGCCGCCCAGTTTCCAATAGGCCATGGCCACGGCGGCCACGACCAGGGCGCCCGACAGGGTATACAGGGGGGCGCGCCGCCAGGCGAGGCGGAAGCTGCTTTCCCCGGTCAGCCGCCCGATCACCAGGGTCGTGCCGGACACCGGCGACGAGGTCGTCGACAGACCCCAGGTGCCGAGCATGACCAGCGCCATGACCATGGGCGGCATGCCGAACACCTCGGGCGGCAGGACCGAACCGACCAGGATGACCAGAACCACCGGATGCAGGCCGATGCCGCCGGCCAGAATGATGAAGCCGGCCAACGCCAGCGGCTTGGCGAAATCGGGCCAGGCGGCGATGTTGAGCAGGCCCCCGACCGCCGCCGGGTCGAGCACCCGCGCCACGCCGGTGCCGAACAGATTGGCGCCGATGAAGATCAGCGCCTCGCCGCGCAACCCCGGCAGGGAGGCGACGACGCGGCGCGGCAGGCCCGCCGCCTCATGCCGGCGGCCCTTGGAAATGAACAGCCAGATCACCGCGAAGGGCGGCGCCAGCATGGCCAGAACCACGGGGATCGACAGGTGGAATTGCGATTCCAGGGTCACGACCGAGACCATGAGAGCCCCCAGCAGCAACGACAGCTTGCGCCAGTTGGCGTCCTCGACCTTGGGCCCCGGGGCCGGGCGCGGGCGGGCACCGCGCACGAACACGCGGTCGATCAGCGCCGTCACGGCGACCACCAGGATCCCCATGACCAGGCCGGGCACGGCGATGTCGACCCATTTGAGGCCCGGCAGCGCCGCCAGAACCACGGTCACGCTGACATAGAACGGCGACCACGACGAGGCGGAGGTGAAGCCGACCATCAGCGCCACGGCCAGACGGTCCTTCAGCTGCCGGTCCTTGGGCCGGGCAACCATGTCCGACAGCAGGGTGAGGGCCGCCAGGTTGAGGAACGCGCCCAGGAAATGCGCCGCATAGGCCAGGATCAGGAAACGCCGGCCGGCCGGCTGGTCGAACACGAACTGCCGCGCCGCCATCAGGGTCGGGCTGGTCTTGGCCGGGATCTGCATCCAGGCGACGGCGAAGAACACGAGCTGGAACTTGAGCGCCGCCGCCATGCCGTCGAGCAGAACCGCCGTCCCCTGCCCGGCCCGCAGGCCGAGCGCCAGGCCGCCGAAGGCGAGGCCGTAGCCGACCAGCCGCTGCACGGTCGAGGTACGGGTGAATTCCAGGATCAGATAGCCCGCCCCCAGGACCACGGCGACGACCTGCCAGCCGTCCGGGCGCCAGAACACCTGCAGGATCGCGACGGCGCAGAGGCCGAGATAGACCCAGGCCGAGAACGACGGGCGCGGGGGCGGATTGTCCGAGGCCGGGCCGGGCGGTGGCGTGGCGAGGTCGATATCGGGCATGACGGGCCGGGCCGCGTCAGACGACGCGGCAGGCGTCGTCGAAGTCGAGGCGGGGGGCGCGGGGGAACAGGCCTTCCTCGGTGCCGTAGCCGATGTTGCAGAGGAAATTGGCCGTCACCTTGGTACCCGCGAAGAAGGCGGCATCGACCTTGGCCGTATCGAACCCGGACATCGGCCCGCAGTCGAGCCCGAGGGCGCGCGCCGCCATGATCAGATAGCCGCCCTGCAGGGTCGAATTGCGGAAGGCGGTCTCGGCGATCAGATCGGCGTTGCCGGCGAACCACGACCGGGCGTCCGTATGCGGGAACAGGTCCGGCAGTTTTTCATAGAATTCCATGTCCTGGCCGATGATCGCCGTCACCGGGGCCGCCATGGTCTTGGCCACGTTGCCGTCCATCAGGCAGGGCTTGAGCTTTTCCTTGGCCGCGTCGGACGTCACGAACACCAGGCGCGCGGGTGAGCAGTTGGCGCTGGTCGGCGCCATTTTGACCAGATCCCAGAGCTGGCGCAGCAGATCTTCGCCCACCGGCTCGCCGGTCCAGCCGTTGTGCGTCCGGGCATCGCGGAACAATTGGTCGAGGGCCGATTCGGCGATTTTGTCCGACATGGGGGCGGGACCTTTCGTACGATTGCGGAATGATAGGGGCGGGTCTGACCCTAGGACACTTGTGCTGCAACGCGGAAGAGGGAAAAATCATGTCATAACATGGGACAACCATTCAAATCGGGGGTGAGGAGAATGAAAGGCGACCCTTCATGACCGGCGGCCATCGGCCCGCCGGGGCCCGTGACCGCCGCCATGGCCCATGGCCGTGGACGGCGGTGCTTGCCATGCTTGGACTGCTCGTACTCTGGCCGGACCTGGCGCGCGCCGCCGACCAGGCGGTGATCATCATGTATCACCGGTTCGACGAGCAGGACTATCCGACCACCAATATCCGCCTCGACCAGTTCGACGAACATCTGGCGGAACTGACGTCCGGCAAGTACACGGTGATGTCCCTGCCCGACATTATCGCCGCCATGAAGGCGGGCACGCCGCTGCCCGACCGTGCGGTCGGCATTACCGTCGACGACGCCTATGCCTCGGTCTATGAACATGCCTGGCCGCGCCTGAAGAAGGCCGGGCTGCCGTTCACCCTGTTCGTCGCGACGGATCCGGTGGACCGCAAGCTGGGCGGCATCATGACCTGGGACCAGATCCGCGAGATCAGGGACCAGGGGGCGACCATCGGCCACCATACGGTGACCCACGCCCATATGGCGGGCGCGCCCGAGGGCAAGAACCTGGTTGAGTTCACGGAGGCCAGCAAACGGCTCAAAGCCGAACTGGGCAGCGTGCCCAAGATCTTCGCCTATCCTTACGGCGAGGCATCGCAGGCGCTGGAGGCCATGGCCCGCGAGCAGGGCTTCGAGGCCGCCTTCGGCCAGCATTCGGGCGTCGCCCATCCCAGTCTCGGCTACTTCTACCTGCCGCGTTTCGCCATGAACGAGAGCTTCGGCGGCATCGGCCGGTTCCGGCTGGCGGTCAATGCCCTGGCCATGCCGGTCACCGACCTGACGCCGGCGGACCAATTGATCACCGCCAACAACCCGCCGGCCATGGGCTTCACCCTGATCCCGCCGGCCCCCAAGGCGATCGACCGGCTGGCCTGTTTCGCGTCCCACGAAGGCCGCGCGCGGCTCGAACGTCTGGGCGAATTGCGGATCGAGGTGCGGGTCAATCAGCCGTTCCCGGCGGGCCGCGGGCGCATCAACTGCACCGTGCCGGGGCCCGACGGGCGCTGGTACTGGGTGGGCCGCCAGTTCTTCATCACGAAGTAGGCGGCATACGAGGAGTGGGGAGAACCGGCGGCTCAGGCTTCCGGGCGCTGAACCTTGAGCAGACGGGCATCGTCCAGACGGTCGAGGCCGTTGACCTCGATCATCGCGCGGATGGCGCCCACGTAGTCGTCGCCGCGCTCCGAATAGCGAAACAGGAAGCGCGCCAGCGTATGGCCGTTGAGCGGCTCGCCCGACCGGCGCAGCGCGGCGCGCGCGCGGCGCAGTTCGCGGTAGGCCCGGTGGGTGTTGAGATTGAGCATGTAGGCGCGCACGGAATCGATCAGCTTGTTGAACGCCCGCACCTTGTGGTCCTTGTCGTCGTCCCGTTCGCGCGGCACCAGGCCGGGGCCGTCGGCGGTCGTCCATTGGCCGAAGATGGCATTGCCCTGACGGGCGAAGCGCGAGGTTCCCCAACCGCTTTCCTCGGCCGCCTGGGCCAGGGCCATGGACGGCGGAATCACGTCGATGCGGCGGATCAAGAGGTCCAGGTTGCCCGCCGGCACCTTGTAGCGTTCGGCCATGGCCGTCAGCCACAGGCGGTCGGCCCGCGCGATGCGGCGGCCCAGGCGCTGATCGGCGTGCAACTGCCACAGGCGTTTGCGGTCGGTCAGGATTTCCTGATTGGCGCGCAGAATCAGCGGCAGCACGGCCTGGAAGAACAGACGCTTGCGCATGGCCGTTTCCGGCACATTGCCGAGATCCGGCGGCAGCGACGCCAGGAAGGCCGGCGGAACACGGGCATTGCCGTCCTGAATATGATCGAGGTCGTAATTCAGTTCGGCGAACCAGTCGTGCAGCGCCGTCACCGAATCCTTGGGCTTGCGCTTGACGTCGGGCCGCCGGGGCGGAATCAGGTTTGGGATCGCCGCGATCAGGTCCCGCTCCCCGTCGTCCAGGTCCAACCCGCCGGCGCGCGCATGGGCGCTCGCCTGGCCGACCGCGACGGCGGCCGCGGTCGTCGGGGGGACGGAGGCCTGGGGGGTGCGTTCAACGGCCAAGTAGCCGGCGGTCATCGCGGTCGTAAACACGACCGCCATCACCGAGCGTTCGAGAAACTTGTTCATGTGATCTTCGAATCGGTCAGGGCCGTCTTCCGCACCTATTCACAGCAGTGCCCAGGGTGCTTGGATGGAAGAACGTTTCTGAAGATAGAGAAGGAGACCTGATTGCGAAGGCCGCCCCTGGTCCGATTGTCAAATTCTCCCTCAAGGATTCGACAAAGCCCGGTCCGGTCGTCAGTGCGCCGGTTTGCTCCGGGATGGGCTGTTCACCGCTTCCTCGTATTATAGTTAACGGCGCGCCTTATATCACTAAAGTTATAAGTCGCGGCAAGGAATTTTTATCCGCCGATCAGGGCGCCGCGGAAGGCCTCTCCCCGAAAGGCGCGCCTACATGACGGCCTGGACTTCCTTCACCTCGGGCACGTAGTAGCGCAGCATGTTCTCGATGCCGTGCTTCAGCGTCGCCGTCGACGACGGGCAGCCCGAACAGGCGCCCTGCATCTGCAGGTAGACGATGCCGTCCTCGAACCCGTGATAGATGATGTCGCCGCCGTCCTGAGCCACCGCGGGACGCACCCGGGTTTCCAGCAACTCCTTGATCTGGGTGACGATTTCCGTGTCGTCGGCGGTCGAGGCTGCCACGTCCTCCGACCCCTCGGCGATCACCGGCAGGCCCTTGGTGAAATGTTCCATGATGCCGCCCAGGATGCGCGGCTTCAGCGTGTCCCACTCCTTGTCCTCGGCCTTGGTCACGGTGATGAAGTCGTGGCCGAAGAAAACCCCGGTCACGCCGTCGACCGCGAACAGCGCCTGGGCCAGGGGCGAGCGGCCGACGGAGGCCGCCTCGGCGAAGTTGGCGGTGCCTTCGGCCATCACCGTGCAGCCGGGCAGGAACTTCAGGGTCGCCGGATTCGGGGTGGTTTCGGTTTGAATGAACATGGGTCTTGGTCTCCGCGTGGGCGGCCATGGGGCCGCCCTTTATCCTATTGGGTCGGTGCCGGACAGGTTCCGGCGGTGCTTGGGCCTAACATGGGGCCCGCAGGCCCCGCAATCAAGTCCGACAGTGGGGCTCAGGTATACCCGAGGCGACCCAGCGATCAAGTGGGTGTTTCCTGCACACGTCCCCAAGTGCAAGGCCGCCTCTTCGATACCTATGGGCCGCTTCACCGCTAGCGAATCTTCCGACATGACCAAGCTTGACGAGAAAACTATCCAACGAATCAGCAGAAAATTGGACTCCGATTACCTGAGAGATAATACTGATGATATGGATAGTTTAGTTTTCGGCGCAGTCGAGTACACCGAACCTGATTAGCTCAAAAATTTGCTCGGGCGGCACGCAAGCACACATTTTAGGCCTTCATCACATATGACTTAAGTTGTATTTTTGTTGTCTCATCAATTGCCGAGTACCTCCTTAAAAAATGCTGCCCGATTTCAAAAAATTAAAAAGTGAAGCTATAGAGGCTCTCAATTTGTATGCGCGTCGTCGCGGTCAAATGCACATGGGCGTGGTGGGCGAAGTTCCTCGGCATTCAATTCATGAAGGTCATGAAAATTCGATCGTCCGGGAGAATGGCGACGAAGATAAAACAGAAATCCATCAAGCTGAGCATGAGGCAACCATCAAGTGGTCAGACATGATCGATATCGACCTGAGAACGGTTGCGCACAAAATCGATGCTGCCGCCAAGGACATCGCACAACAACAATCAGAGCATTTTTTTAAGACCGTAAGTGAAGGGGCGAACAAGGTAGGAAACGTAGTGGATGGGAAAGGTCAGGGGCTAACGGCTGATTTGTATTTTCAAGTCTTGGAGAAAATTCAGGTGGATTTCGAACCGACTGGGGAAATGTCAAAACTTAATTTTGTCGTTTCACCCAATCAACGAGAAGCCGTCGAGCAAATCATTTATCAGTTTGACACAGACCCAGAGATCAAAAAGAAGTACGAAAAGATTATGGAGCTAAAGCGGGAGCAATGGCGTGCTCGAGAGGCTGCTAGAATATTGGCTGGATAGCGTCAACGAGCGGACTTATCAGCCTGCTTTCTGCCAGCTTTTGGCGGCTCAAAACTATAAAATCATTCATAGCACTCGCCACATGCCAATTGAATTTGGCAAAGACATCATCGCCATAGATAGTAACGGCCAGCCAGTCGCGTTTCAGCTAAAAGGGAACCCAGGCTCGCGACTCACCCTGAACCAGTTCAGGGAAATAAGCCCTCAACTCAACGAACTGGTGACACAAAAGATCGTTTATCCTGGTGTGCCACATAAACCTCACCACAGCTACCTGGTCACGAACGGGGAAGTGGAAGAAGAAGTCCAGCGCGCAATCGACGACTTCAATCGTAATTTAGATGATATGGGTTTTGCGCCGAAGCAGCGATTAGGGATTATTGCTAGGGGAGAGTTTCTAAACTGGCTATCTGTTTATGGCGCAAAAATTTGGCCTATTGAAATCTACCCAATGAACGCGCTCTTAGCGTTGTTGGTCGCGGATGGAGAAGATTTTTATCCGCTTCAAAATCTAGATAGCATGCTACGGGGAGCGCTTGGGCTTGATGAGTCTTCCCCATCAGTTAAGAATGCCAGTGAGCTAAAAAGGCGAGTATTTGGTGCGGCTGTGATGACCGCCGTTTCACTGACGAATTTTGACGCAAAACAAAATCACTTTGCAGCCGCATCTGCTTGGACACTATTCATTATCTACGTTCATTGTGCTTTTGATCGATACAAGTTCAGTGTTAAAGCAGCTCAACAGGCACTCCAAATCGCGCGGGGTGCGATATGGGCTTCACTGGGACAGATATTCAATGATGTTGCAGGACGCATCGATCAATTAAGCCCCAATCACCCTGATGCCGATCAAACCGTCCTATACAAAATGGCGACCTTAGAGGGTGCCGGGCTTCATGACTTTGTGGCATTCAAAGGAAGGCTTCTCTTGGTCTCTAGCCTCCTCTCGCTGTACTGGTTTTGGTGCGAAGAAGAAGGTTGGCTCAACGAGGGGAAAAAAGAGGAATTTGAACGTATCTTCCCAGTACCCGTTTCAGGCTTGGAGCTTTGGGGCGAAGGCGCAGTACCCCAAATACTTATGCACCTCTCACATTGGCGAGAAGTTGACGCTACTCAAAACCCAAATATTTTGCTGTCCCAACTTCTAGGTATGATTTTAAGAAACTCAACAAATCGCGCCGGAAATGGGATACCATCGCCTTATTATTCATACGAAGACGTGACCCGTCATAAGTACGTCGATCTCTTGCCTCGGCAACCGGACAAGCTTGAAAGGGAGGACTTTAGAAAGACATCGTTTGTCGCTGAAGGTATCTACCATCTCCTCGTTCGTACGAATCTTAAGACCTACTGTAAGGGTCACTGGCCTTTCTTCTCCGACATGCTAAGCAATGAATTTAAACCTGAGAAGCGCTGGCAGTTTGGATTGCTGAAATGCCGCCGTGGCAAAACCATTCAACGTCAGCAGCCGGCATCAAAGAATTGGGAGGATTTCAAACTAGAAGCACGGGCGATATCTTGCCCAGGCATTCCTCCATCAATGTTGGATGATCGCTTCGTACTCGCCCTTTTCTCTATATTGGCGCCGCACAGGCTTACTCCTGAGCTTACCCGCTATCTCGGGTACCGCTTTTTTGACGTTTGGTTTTTGGAACCGCCCATCGAATAAGCCGCTCTTTGACGTCCAGAAAAATTCTTCCCTCAGCTTTAATTCAGGGCCGCAGGAAGCCGACGATGTCGTGGACCTCGGCCATGATCGGTTCGGACAGGGCCCGCGCCTTCTCGGCGCCGCGCCGCAGCACCCCGTCGATATAGCCGGGATCGGCCGCGAGCCGGCGCATCTCCGCCGTGATCGGCTGCAGCTTGTCGACCATCAGGTCGGCCAGATCCTGCTTGAACTGGGAAAACTGGTGGCCGCCGTGGTCCTGGATGACCTGGGCCAGATCCTGGCCGGCGAGGGCGGCGTAGATGCCCATCAGGTTGGCGGCTTCGGGCCGGCCCGCGAATCCGTCCTTCGACGTCGGCAGGGCGTCCGGATCGGTCTTGGCCTTGCGCACCTTTTTGGCGATGGCGTCGGCGTCGTCGGTCAGGGTGATGCGCGACTGATCCGACGGGTCGGACTTGCTCATCTTCTTGGACCCGTCGCGCAGCGACATGACCCGCGTCGCCTCGCCGAAGATCAGCGGTTCGACCACGGGGAAGAAATCCACGCCGAAGTCGTTGTTGAATTTCTGGGCGATGTCGCGGGCCAGTTCCAGATGCTGTTTCTGGTCGTCGCCCACGGGCACGTGGGTTCCCTTGTAAGCCAGGATGTCGGCGGCCATCAGGTTGGGATAGGCGAACAGCCCGACGGAGGCGTTCTCCTTGTTCTTGCCGGCCTTTTCCTTGAACTGGGTCATGCGGTTGAGCCAGCCCATGCGCGCCACGCAGTTGAAGATCCACGCCAGTTCCGCATGGGCGGGCACCTGGCTCTGGTTGAAGATGACGGATTTTTCCGCGTCGATGCCGGCGGCGATCATGGCCGCCGCGACCTCGCGGGTCGAGGCCCGCAGTTGCGCCGGCTCCTGCCACACGGTGATGGCGTGCAGGTCGACGACGCAGAACAGGCAGTCCTCGTAATCCTGCTGCAGGTGCACCCAGTTGCGGATGGCGCCCAGATAGTTGCCCAGGTGAAGGTTGCCTGTCGGTTGCACGCCGGAAAAGATGCGCCGCATGTGGCCGGTCCTTGAAATGAATGGTCGAAAACGCGCGCCGGTTATCGCCGCTCGCCCCCCGTTGGTCAAGCTTTGGGGCGTTAGAGGTCCTTCGCCCGCAGCATGGATTTGGCGTCCTTCAGCCCCGCCGCGCGCAGCACCAGGGCCAAGGCCGTGAAGGCGGCCAGGCCGAGGGCGACCAGCAGGACCAGACCGGCAACCTGCTGCGCCGTGGTGCCGGTCATCAGAAGGCCCAGGTTCTGGCGCGCGACCTCGAGCACCCCGACCATGCCCGCCGTGGCCAGCAGGATGCGGGGCAATCGCGCCCGCAGGCGGGCGTCGAGGGCGAAGTGCCCGCGCCGCACCAGCACGACGGCGAGCAGCAGAGTGTTGAGCCAGGCCGAGACGGAGGCGGCGAGCGCGATGCCGACATGGCCCAGCGGCTTCATCAGCACCAGCATGAGGACGATGTTGACCGCCATGGCGGCAATGGCGGCGCGCACGGGCGTCGACGTATCCTCGCGCGCGTAGAATCCCGGAGCCAGCACGCGGATCAGCACATAGGCCGGCAGCCCCGTGGCATAGGCGAACAGCGCCGCCGCCGTCGCCGCCGTGGCCTCGGCGCCGAACGCGCCCCGTTCGAACAGCACGCGGATGATTTCGTCGGGAATGACGAGGCAAGCCGCCGCCGCCGGCAGGGTCAACAGCAGCGCGAATTCCAGGCCCCGGTTCTGGCTGTTCCGGGCCGCCGCGTCGTTCCCCGCCTTCAACTGGCGGGCCAGCAGCGGCAGCAGCGCCGTGCCGACGGCGACGCCGACCACGCCGAGCGGCAGCTGCGTCACCCGGTCCGCGTAATACAGGTAGGACACGGCCCCGTCGGACACATAGGTCGCGAGGACGGTGCCGATGAGCAAATTCACTTGATAAAGCGAGGCGCCGAACACCACGGGCAGAATGCGCTTGATCAGAACGGCGACCTTTTCCGTCCAGCGGGGACGCACCAGGCGGAGGGGAAATCCCTGGCGGCGGCAGAACCAGGCGAGCCAGGCGAATTGCGCCGCGCCCGCCGCGAACACGCCCCAGGCCAGCGCATGGCCCGGCGTTTCCACATGGCCCGTGAGCCCCAGCAGGGCGGCGATGAGGGTCAGGTTCAGCAGCACCGGCGCGGCGGCGGCGGCGGCGAACTGGCCGAGGGAATTGAGAACGCCCGATTGCAGCGAAACCAACGAGATGAACAACAGATAGGGAAAGGCGATGCGTGACAGCTCCGTCGCCAATTCCATCTTGCCGGGCACGGCCTCGAACCCGCCGGCCAGCACGACCATGGCCCAGGGCATGATCAGCTCCATCACCGCGACGAAGGCGACCAGCACCAGGGCCAGCAGGGTCATGGCTTCGTCGGCGAAGACCCGGGCACGGGCCTGTGCGGCGGCCCTGTCGCCATCGCCGGATTCCAGTTCGCGGGCGAACAGCGGCACGAAGGCGGCGGCGAAGGCCCCTTCGGCGAACAGCCTTCGGAACAGGTTGGGCAGGCGGAAGGCGACGACGAAGGCGTCGGCGACCATGCCCGCACCCAGGAAATTGGCGATCAGCATGTCGCGCACGAAGCCGAACACCCGGCTCAGCATCGTGAAGCCGCCGACCGTCGTGATGGCCTTCAACAGGTTCATGGCACGCTGGTAGCCCCGGAATGGGGCGAAAACAAGGGAATTGGCGCGCCGACTTCGGCTGCCGCGGGCGGCGCGCCTATTCCGCCGCCACCGATTTGCCGGACGGCTTCGGCCCGGCGGCCTTGCCCTTGGCCCCGGACTTGGCGGGCTTGGCGTCCTTTGCCGCTTTCGCGGGCTTCTTGGCCGCGGGCTTGGCCGGGGCTTTCGTGGGCGCCTTCACCGCCTTCTTGCCGCCGATGCGTTCCAGCAGCCGCGTCTCGATGGATTTCAGCTTGTCCGCATGGCGGACCTTCAGGCCGAAGATGTCCTTCACATAGAACACGTCGACCACCCGCTCGCCGTAGGTGGTGATCTGGGCCGAGGCGATCTGCAGGCCTTCCTGGGTCAACGCCGTGGTCACGTCATAGAGAAAGCCCGGCCGGTCCTGACCGTTGATTTCGATCACCGTATGGGTGTTGGACGCCTGGTTGTCCATGATGACGCGGGGCGATATGGCGAAGGCGCGGGATTTGTCGGGGAACACCGCGTCCGGTTCCTTCTTCAATTCCCGGGCCGGATCGCGTTTGCCGCGCAAGGCGTCCTCGATGCGCTGGGTCATGCGGCCCATCTGGCCCTTTTCCTCGATCGCCTTGCCAGCCGCGTCATGGACCCAGAAGGTATCCAGCGCCATGCCGTTGGTCAGGGTCGCGATCTTGGCGTCGAGCACCGACACCCCGGCCAGCGACAACGCCCCCGCGATGTTGGCGAACAGGCCCGGATGGTCGGCGGTGTAGACGGTGATCTCGTTGGCGGCGCGGGCCTTGTCCACGGCCATGGCGATGGTCAGGTCGGCCTTGTCCTTTTCCGCCTTGCGCACCAGTTCGGCGTGGCGCACCTGGGTCGCCGTGTCAGCGGCCAGCCAGTAGGTGTCCGTGCCCCGGGCCAGATGCTCCTCGCGGTCCTTCGCGGGCCATTTGGCCAGGGCCTGTTCCAGCGCCGCCTTGGCGCGGGCGACCCGGGTCTTGCGCCGCTCGCCCGGCGCGTCGCCGGTAAGCACGGCCTTGGCCTGCCAGTACAGTTCGCGCAGCAGGCCCGCCTTCCAGTTGTTCCACACGTTGGGGCCGACGGCGCGGATGTCGACCACGGTCAGGCACAGCAACAGGCGCAGACGTTCCGGCGACTGCACCAGGTCGCAGAAATCCTGGATCGTCTTGGGGTCGTCCAAATCGCGCTTGAACGCCGTCGCCGACATCAGCAGGTGATGGCGCACCAGCCAGGACACGGTCTCCGTCTCCCAGGCGTTGAGGCCGAGCCGGGGGCAGAGCTTCATCGCGACCTCGGCCCCCAGTTCCGAATGGTCGCCGCCCCGGCCCTTGGCGATGTCGTGGAGCAGGACCGAGACGTAAAGCGCCTCGCGCGACTGGATTTCCGAGATCACCTCGCAGGCAACGGGATGGTCTTCCTTCAGCCGCCCCGTCTCGATCCCTTCCAGCAGGCCGATGGCGCGGATGGTGTGCTCGTCGACCGTATAGACGTGATACATGTCGTACTGCATCTGCGCGACGACGCGCCCGAAGTCGGGGATGAAGCGGCCGAACACGCCCGCCTCGTTGAACCGCATCAGGGT
>Ga0209346_1000975_pt1 | contig 18908 bp, 20 predicted proteins | sample AutmiccommunBRH9_FD_187381 | JGI IMG/M metagenome (GOLD analysis project Ga0209346, IMG submission 187381) | Deep subsurface microbial communities from Mt. Terri, Switzerland - Autotrophic microbial communities BRH/9 (SPAdes) (version 2) | ecosystem: Environmental > Aquatic > Deep subsurface >...
TCTCGACAATCTCGATATCCCAGTCGTCGCCCAGCTTGCCCGCCGCCTGCTCGACCAGCGCCGCCAGCATGTTGACGCCGAGCGAGGTATTGCCGGTCTGCAGCACCGCGATGCTTTCCGCCGCCCGGTCGATCGCGGCATGATGCGCCGCCTCGAGGCCGGTCGTGCCGACGACAATCGGCTTGCCCGCCGCAACGCAGGCATCCAGCGTCGCCTGCAGCGCCGCCGGGGAGGAGAAATCGACCAGCACATCGCTGTCCGCGACCAGCGCCGGGACATCGTCCCCCTGATCCGCGCCGCCAGCGTGGTCGTGCCCCGCGTCGGCAATGGCCTGCCCCAGCGCCTGTCCCATCCGGCCTCTGCTGCCGATAATTCCGATTCTTGTCATTCTGTATAATCCCGTTAGCCCTGAGCTTGTCGAAGGGCGCCTATCGTCCGAGAGGCGTGGTTCGACAGGCTCACCACTAACGGTTTTCGGAAAGGGTGCAAAGCTTCTCGAATTTGGCATGAAAGAGGGAGCTCGTCCCGAGCGCATTTCCGTCATCCTGAACCAAAGGTCATCGCAGATAACTTGTTTCAGGACCCCTTGATCCGCCGAGCCGTTTCTATGAGACGAAATGGATGCAGAAACAAGTTCAGCATGACGAAGCAGGCCAAATTGCGACGCGCACCCATCTTTCCGTCATTGCGAGGACCCCGGACTTGATCCGGGGGACGCGGCAATCCAGGGCGTCTGCGAGTGCCTCTCTGGATTGCCGCGCTGCGCTCGCAAATGACGGAATTTGCCACAAAGCATCTCGACTTCGCGCACCCCGAGCCGCTATGAAACGCCCATGCACAATATCAGCAATATCGTCATCCTCACCGGTGCCGGCGTCAGCGCCGAGAGTGGCGTCGCCACCTTTCGCGGGCCGGACGGCCTGTGGGAGGGGCAGAGGGTAGAGGATGTCGCCGCCCCCGAAGCCTTCGCCCGCGATCCCGCGCTGGTGCAGAATTTCTACGACGAGCGCCGCGCCAGGCTAAAGACGGTGCAGCCCAATGCCGCGCACCAGGCGCTGGCCAGGCTGGACGCAAAATGGCCGGGCGAGCTGCTGCTGGTAACCCAGAATGTCGATGACCTGCACGACCGGGCCGGATCGAAACGGCTGCTGCACATGCACGGCGAGCTGAACAGCGCCTGGTGCCTGGCCTGCGACGCCCGCTCGCGCTTCGCCGGCAAGATGGCGCAGGCCCCCGCCTGTCCGCAGTGCGGCCAGGCCGGCCGGCTGCGCCCCGATATCGTCTGGTTCGGCGAAATGCCCTATCAGATGGACCGGATCGAGCGGGCGCTGGCCGAATGCGATCTGTTCGTCTCGATCGGCACCTCCGGCGCGGTCTATCCGGCGGCCGGCTTTGTCCAGACCGCCCGCTATTACGGCGCCCGCACGCTGGAGATGAACCTCGACCCGTCCGAGGGCAGCTTCCATTTCCACGAAAGGCGAATGGGCCGGGCAGGGGAGCTGGTGCCCGACTGGGTCGAGCAGATATTGGCGCACGGCCTGTGCTGAACGGGCGGCGATGAAGGGCAGCTGCCATTGCGGCGCGGTGACCATCGCCGTGGCCGCGCCGCCGGAGGAGGTCTCGCGCTGCAATTGTTCGCTGTGCCGCAAGACCGGCTGGATCGGCGGCTACTGGCACCCCGATGAAGTGACCATCGATGCGGCACCGGGTGCCCTCAACCCCTATGTCCAGGGCGACCGGATGATCACCACCTGGAATTGCAGGACCTGCGGCACCCACAGCCACTGGACCCCGATCACCGCCCCGCCGGAGCGGATGGGGGTCAATATGCGGATATTTGATCCCGCCGACTGGCGGCATCTGCCGGTGCAGCAAGTGGACGGGGCGAGTTTCTAGCGAGGCACAGTGCGCTGTGCTCCGCACTCGATGCGGAGCGTTCCCGCCGGAGAAATCTTCTGGCCTCCAGAGCTCCGCATCAAGTGTGGAGCACAAACACTAAAAATTCACCATGACAATTTGATCAATCATCCACAGCGTCATTGCGATTTAGGGCAAATTCTCCGGATCGGTCTGTCTGTAAATGGCCGGGCCCAGCGCCGGCGTGGCGGTGCCGAGGATCAACTGGCGCGCGCGCAGCACCGCGTCGAGAAAGGGAGTCTCCAGCTTCAGGAACCGGCGCGCGGTCATGCCCAGGAAGCGTTCGGAATCTCGCAGAAAATGGGAGGTGTCGGAATAGGATTGATCGATCAGGCCATAGTCATGGTCGGTGTCCGCCAGCTTGAGCGCGACAAGCGATCGCAGGAAACGGGTGCGGGTCAGCAGGGTCTTGGGCGGGAAACCAAAGCGCCGGCGCGCCAGCCGCGCGAGGCTGTGCACCGGCAAGCCGAGTCCGCTGGCGAGATCGCGCACGGTCTCGACCGTCTCGTCCAGCAACAGCCGGTTGAGCGCGACAATCTGCGGCTCCGCCCGGTGCGGCCGGTTCATGCGCCCCTGAAAAAAGCGGTCGAAAATGGATTTGACCGCAGGGCCCTGGTCCGACCTCCGGAGTTCGGCAACCAGCTCTTCGCATCCCTCGGGCAGCAAGCAGGGCAGCGGTACCATCCGGTCCCGATAATCGGACACGTCGATGTCGAACAGCCGCGCGACACCGGCTGGCGTCAGGCTGACGCCGACGGTCACGCCGCCGTCGGACATATGTTTCAGGACGCGGCTGGTCGGGCCATAGAAACCGGCCTCGAGCAGCGGCGACCAGCGCCAGTCCGGTCCTTCGATGGTCATCGGGTTTTCGGCCAGGACAAAGCGGAGGACGGGCCAGTTCGGAAGCATCCATTCTACGGAGCCGATGGAATCGGGTCCCTCGGAATCGAATATGAAATAGTCGCCGATCAGCCCCTCGAGCGACGCGTCCGGCTGTTCCCAGCGCATCGCTGCGTGCGGGAGCAATCCAAACTTGGCCGGATCAATCCCCGGCATATGCGACCCGCTTTCAATCATCGGGCGGAACTAGCCGATCGGGCCGGCCTGATCCAGTCCGATGTGATCCGGTTTTGCCAAGGAATATCGAGCGGTAGCGGTGCCGTGCTCCGCACTTGATGCGGAGCCCTGTCGGCATCGGGCTTCCTCCGCCGGACCTGCTCTGCATCAAGTGCGGAGCACAAATCCTATAAATTGACCATCACAAACAGATAGATCACCCACAGCGCCATCGCAACGCCATCGTCATAATTCTCCCGATACATTGCTTCTCGCGAACCCCCATAGAAGGCGTATCCAGTTCGCCGGATTGTCTGCCTGACTTTTTGTGAACGCAAGCAGTGCGTCCAGACCTTCACGATCGTAGAGACGCCCGGCGAGCCAGACGGCCTTCAATGTTCGGCTATTCTCGATATTGTCCAGCGGGTTGGAGGCCAGCAAAACAAGATCAGCGCGTTTGCCGATTTCGATGGAACCGGATCGGTCGTCGAGTTTGGCATAACGTGCGGCGTCTATTGTCGCTGCTCGAAGAACATCGGCAGGGCTCAGTCCTGCTCTCACGAGATGCGCCATCTCGTCATGATAGCGGAACCCGCCAATGACCGAATCGGTACCGACGAGAATGCCGACATTGGCCCGATGCGCTTTGCCCGTCAGATCCAGGCCTTTCGCAAAATAGCTTTGCAGGGCGCGTTCTCCGCGAATGCCCGGATAGCGCGCCACGGTCGCAGCCTGATCGTCGCCAAAGGCCCAGCGGGAAAGGGGGTCGAGATAATCGAGGCGCGGATCCTTGGCAAAGGACTCGTCCGCAGCGCGTGCATCTTCTTCGCGGGTGCCATGGGTCGGCACGAACCAGGCGCCAGCCTCGCTCATCGCCGCCATATGGGCTCTGCATGATTTGCTGTCATGATCGGACAGCATGCGCTCGGCGACTATGAGGGGGGACAGATCGTCGAGTTTTCCTGCCCGCCAGTCCGCCGCTCTGCCAAAACATTGTTGCAGGAAGAGATGACCATGTTCGAAGCTGATCTGCCTGGCAGCGACCGCATTCGTCAGGCTGACTTGTTTGGGCAGATGCCCGACCAGCCTCATGCCCAGTTCGGCCGCCGACTGGCTAAGAGCTTGATAGGCCTCGGGCGCCAATCGGTTGTAGACCTTGAGGGAATCGATGCCGCGTTCCGAATAGATTTGCGCGCGCGCTTGGGCCTCCGTCGGCGTCATCGAATCGCGTTCGAAATAAAAGCTGCTGACCTCGACAAATCTTGGGGCCGCCAGCGTTCCGGATTCGACTTCTGCTGACCAGCCGCGCTTGTCACCGACGCATGCAATCAGACTGTCCTGCATCTCGGGACAATCCATCATGTCCCGGACATTGGTTACACCATTGGCGACAAACAGCGGAAAATGAAGCTGGGGCGACAGTTGGAAACTGTGCATGTGCATGTCCCAGAAGGCCGGAACAAGAAAGCCACCACCCCCATCAATGATCTGCCCTCCGCGAGACTCTGCCTGAGACCCGATTGCCGCAATCAGTCCATTCTCGATGGCAACCGAAACCGGCGGTCCAAATGAACCTGCCTCCACATCGAGGACTCTCACTCCGCTAATAACGTAACGCTGTTCCTGGTCCGGAATGGGGGCAACAGAGGGCGCGACCAGAATAGCATAGAGGACGAAGAGAATCAGCAGGCTCGCTAGGCATGCGAACACAACCCCTATTTTCTTCATCATGGTGAATTCCGTTCGAAAACAAACCGCTATTTTACAGGATCAGTCTGGAGGGAGCTGCCCGTCCCGTTCCCATCCAAACCCCGCCGTCCTACAAGTTCACCATCACAAACAGATAGATCACCCACAGCGCCATCGCCACTATCGCCAGTGTGGTGCCGATCACGCCGGCCTGGCGGAAGCGCACCGAGCCGGTGCCGTGATGCCGGTACATGCCGTAGATATGGACCACCCGGGCGGTCAGGAACAGCGCCGCCAGTCCGGTCAGTGTCCAGTGATGGGCGCTGGTCATTTCCAGCAGCGCCATCAGGATCAGCGCGATCGGCGCATTCTCGGCGAGATTGGCATGGGCGCCGCGGACCATCTTCATCTTCGCGTCCTCGCTCGCGCCGAACATGGTCTCGGTGCGAACGCGCTGGCCGATGACCTTGAACTTCATGAAGATCAGCAGCAGCGCGCAGATGGCGGCGGCGAGTGCGGTTACCGGCAATGTCATGATGGTCCTCCCGATTTTCCCACCATCCTAGCCGCTGTTTCGGCCGTTGGGAAGCATCGACATCGCGGTGGAAGCCCCCTGGTTCTCCCTCTCCCTCACGGGAGAAGGCCTTGGGATGACGAATCTGTGCATCGTCGGAAAGGCGTGGTTCGAGGCGGAATAAATCCTCCCCGCTTGCGGGGAGGGGGACCGCGCGAAGAGGGGTGGAGGGGGCGTTCGTCTGAGCGCAGCGCCTGGCCCTGCACCCCCTCCGTCAGCCCTGCGGGCTGCCACCTCCCCGCAAGCGGGGAGGTTTTATGGTTGCAATCCCGTTAAGTTGGCGTCCACTTAAGTGAACTCAGTTAAGTTTGCGGTTCGGTGCCACAGCTCCTGCAATGCGGATCCTTGGGCAGGTTGATGCTGCGCATCGAGGGCGCAAGCCCATCGAATAGCTGGAGTTTTCCGGCGGGGTCCTGGCCAAAGCCGGTGATCACGCGGATCGCCTCCATCGCGGCGAAACTGCCCATCAGGCCGACCATTGCGCCGAGAACGCCAACTTCGCTGCAATTGTCGCAATCATCGGGGTCGAGCGCGTCGCCGACGAAGCAGCGGTAGCAGGGCTTGTCCGGCTCCCAGCCGCGGAACGTGCCGAGCTGCCCCTGGAACTGCCCGATCGCCGCGGAAACCAGCGGTATCCTGTGTTCGACGGAAAGGTCGGAGACCAGCAGGCGGGTCCGGTAATTGTCGCTGCCGTCGATGATCGCGTCGAACCGCCCAAAAAATGCTGCGGCATCGTCCGGCAATTGCTGCGCGGCAAGTCTTTGATTTAAGGTATTTATTTCCACATCCGGATTGATGCGCAGCGCGGCACCTTTGGCAACTTCAACTTTCGCCCTGCCAATATCCTTTTCGGCAAACAATACCTGCCGCTGCAGATTCGATAGCGACACGACATCATCATCGATCAGGGTCAGCGCACCGATTCCCGCCGCCGCGAGATATTGAATCGCGGGACATCCGATGCCGCCCACTCCAACCACCAGGACATGAGCATCGAGAATCCGCTTCTGCCCCACCCCGCCAATATCCCTGAGCACGATATGGCGGGCATAGCGGTCGAGCTGTGCATCGGTGAGTGGACTCATTCAGCCCAGCGAAAGGTAATCGCCTGCCGATACCATTTCTGGTCGCCGGTCCGTCTGACCGCCCCGTCATGCCCGGCATATTTGGTCAGATGCGCGATCACATAGGCTTCGAGCGGCCGGCAGCCGGTTTCCACCGGCACGACTTTTGTGACCCGGCCATCGGGAGACACTTCCAGCGCTACATCGACGCGGGCATGGACCCAGCCAATATCGGTTGGCAGCTTGCAATCGGCCTTTTTGGCGATGCGCTCCGCCTGCCGTTCGTGCCGTTCCAGCACGGGCAGCTTCTTCTCGAACTGGGCCAGCTCCAGATTATAGAAATCGGAGGACAGTTCCTTGATTTCGATGTCATCGGCGGCAGCACTGGCGCCTGAAAGTGCGATGGCAGCCACAATATTGATCATTACATCACCTCTTCAAAAATCGATTCCGGACTGCATTCATACGCCGGTTGAGCCGAAACCGCCAGACCCCCGCTGCGTTTCGTCGAGATTGGCCACTTCGACTAGGATGCCGCGCTGGACAGGTGCCACCACGATCTGCGCGATCCGGTCGCCGCGCTCGATGATGAAATCTTCGTCGCCATGATTGATCAGGATGACCTTCAATTCACCCCGGTAATCGCTGTCGATCGTCCCGGGCGAGTTGGGGATGCTGATCCCCTTTTTCAGTGCGAGGCCGGAGCGGGGCCGGACCTGAATCTCATAGCCGTGCGGGATGGCAAATGCGACGCCTGTTCCGACCAGCCCCCGCTGACCCGGAGCGATCACCAGCTCTTCGGCAGCGCGCACATCCATGCCGGCGGAGCCAGCCGTTTCATAGGAGGGCAGCGGCAGGTCGCTGGCGTGGTCCAGCCGCTTGACGGCAATGTCGACGGGTTCAAGCATCTGCCAGCTCCTTGCTGATCTTGGCAACAAGACGGCGCGCCACTTCCGCCTTCGGCAGGCGCTCCCAGATTTCGGTGCCAGTCGTGGTGACGATATGGACGCTGTTGTCGGCACCCCCCATCACGCTTTCCCCGACCGGGCCGGAGACATCGTTGGCGACGATCCAGTCGCAGGATTTCTTCTCGAGTTTTGCCCTGGCATGTTCTTCGATCTTTTCCGTTTCGGCGGCAAAGCCGATCAGCAGGCCGGGCCGCTGTTCGTGCCGGGCGAGGCCGGCCAATATATCCGGATTTTCGGTCAGTTGAAGCGCTGCGGGCGCTGCGCCTTCCTTCTTGATCTTCTGGTCTGCCTGGCTATCGGCACGCCAGTCGGCGACGGCAGCGACCATGATCGCGACATCTGCGGGCAAGGCGGCGTAGACGGCCTGTTCCATTTCCATCGCGGTTTCAACATCGACCCGCAGGACCCCCGCCGGCGTTGGCAGGTGCACGGGCCCTGCCACCAGAGTGACCTGCGCGCCGGCTTCCGCGGCGGCGGCGGCAATGGCAAAGCCCTGACGGCCGGACGAGCGGTTGGCGATATAGCGAACCGGATCGATCGGTTCGTGCGTCGGGCCGGCAGTCACCAGAACATGCTTGCCGTGCAACGGTCGATGCTGGTCGGGCGCGAAGGCTGGCTGGCCATCCAGTGGATTGGACCCAAGCTCATTCGCCCGAAGAACGCCAGGCGCTTGATAATCGCTGCCAAGCCGATTGACTATCTCCGTCATCACCACCTGCGGTTCCGGCAATCGACCGGGGCCGAATTCACCACAGGCCATATCTCCTTCATCGGGGTGCATGACGGTGATACCGTCTTTCCTGAGCTGGGCGATATTGCGCTGGGTGGCGGCATGTTGCCACATGCGGACATTCATCGCAGGCACGGCCAAAACGGGCGTGTCCGTTGCCAGCAACAGGGTCGTTGCCAAGTCGTCGGCGATGCCGCCCGCCATTTTCGCCAGCAGGTTCGCGGTGGCGGGACATATCACGATCAGGTCGGCCTCCCGGGACAGCTGGATATGCCCCATCTCGGCCTCGTCCTTCAGCGACCAGAGTGTTGTATGCACCTCGTTTTCCGACAGTGCCGCCAGCGTCATTGCCGTAACAAATTGCGCCCCCGAATCGGTCAGCACGCAGCGAACGGTCATGCCGGATTTCCTGATCAGCCTGATCAGTTCCGCTGCCTTGTAGGCCGCAATGCCGCCGCCGATGATCAGCAGGATATGTTTGGGATTTTCCATTCAACCCGATTTAGGGGCAAGCGGCAGCAAAGCCAAGCAACATGTGCCCTTCAAGACAGGCGCACAGCTCGGCGACTCATCCCCACAAGAACATGGCTGTGGCGCCGACCGCGCCCCCGATGATCGTCGTCAGTGCATAGCGCCAGAAACCCCCACCATGGCTTTTTTCCCGCTTCTCCCACATCAACTCCACATCCGCCAGCGGCAGGGCCGGCGGTGCGCCGCCCTGGCGGGGGAGCTGGGCGTCGAGACGGCGGACAATATCGGGGAGCATCAGCAGCGTGTCTAGATCGTTGTTGATGCGATCGGCAATCGCGGCTTCCGGACCCAGTTCGCCGCGAATCCACTGCTTCACATAGGGTCCGCTGGTGTCCCACATGTTGATCTGCGGGTTGAGGTCGGTGGCGATGCCTTCGACCATCACCATCGTCTTTTGCAGCAGCAGCAGGTGCGGCTGGGTTTCCATGTCGAAATCGCGGGTGATCGCGAACAGGCCGTCGAGCATGTCGCCGACCGACAATTCGCTGACCGGCTTGCCGCGCATCGGTTCCCCGACCGCGCGCAGCGCCGTCGCGAAATCTTCCATGCTGTGATGGTCCGGCACATATTGCGCTTCAAAATGGATTTCCGCGACCCGCCGGTAGTTGCCGGTGGTCAGGCCGTAGAGAATCTCCGCGAGCCAGACGCGGGCCTTCTTGTTGATTCGCCCCATGATGCCGAAATCAATCGCGACGATCGTACCGTCGGCTTTGACGAACAAATTGCCCTGGTGCATGTCGGCGTGGAAATAGCCGGCTTCAATCGCCTGCTTGAGAAACGTGTGCACCAGCCGGCTGGCGATTGCATCCAGATCATGACCCGCGGCGACCAGTGCCTCGCGGTTCGATATTTTTATCCCGTCGACCCAGTCGAGCGTCAGCACCCGCCCCGATGTCCGGTCCCAGTCGATGGCGGGAATCTCATATTTGTCCACCTGGGCCATGTGCTCGGCCAGTTCCGAGGCGCTGGCCGCCTCGCGACGCAGGTCGAGTTCGCGCATCGTCCAGCGGCGGAAATTGGCGATGACGAGTTGCGGGCGAAGGCGTTTGGCTTCGCCGCCCAGTGCTTCCAGATGGGCTGCAGCCCATTCGTAGGTTTCGATGTCCCGGGTGAATTTCTTGATGATGCCGGGGCGCAGCACCTTGACGGCTACCTCCTTGCCTTCCAGCGTGGTCGCGCGATGGACCTGCGCAATTGAGGCGGCCCCCACCGGGTCGGGGTCGATATGGCTGTAGAGCTCGTCCAGCGACTTGCCGAGGCTGAGTTCGATCTCGTCGCGAATCTGGTCAAAGGGGACGGGCGGCAGGCTGTCCTGCAATTGCAGCAGATCGCGCGCGGCGGCTTCGCCAATCACGTCGGGACGGGTGGCCAAGGTCTGGCCGAGCTTGATCGCCGCCGGGCCAATGGCCTGCAGCGCGGCTGAATAATTCGGCTCCCTGGGCTGGAACGTCCCGATCCGCGCGATGCGGAACAGGCGCCGCACTTGCGGCGGGGTTGCCTTGTGCTTCTCCAGATCGCGCAGCGCGCCATGTCTGGCGAGCGTGCGGCCCCATTTGAGCAGCCGGAATATATGGGTGCGGGCGCTGGTCATGGGTGGCGGTTGCTCAGACCTTCCAGCCGCTGTGGATTGCGACCAGTCCGCCCATCATCGGCTCCACCCTGGTCTGGCTAAACCCTGCGGCTTCGATCATGGCGCGAAACTCCTTCATTGGCGGGAATTTCGCGATCGATTCGGCGAGATAGCGGTAGCTGGCCTCGTCGTTCGCAACCATCTTGCCGACCTTGGGCAGGATCCTGTGGGAATAGGCCTCGTAGATCTTGTCGAAGCCGGGCCAGTTGGTCTGGGAAAATTCCATGCAATAGAAGCGCCCGCCATATTTCAGGACGCGGTAAGCTTCTGCAAGCGCCCTGTCGATATGAGTCACGTTGCGGATGCCGAAGACAATCGTATAGGCATCGAAATGGGCGTCGGGGAAGATCAGCTCCTCGGCATTCTGCTGACTCCACACCAGCCGCGTTTCGTCCTTCGCCAGCGCGCGCTCCACGCCTTCGGCAAGCATTTCCGCATTGATATCGGCGACCGTGATATGGGCACCGCTGTCGACCATGCGAAAGGCAATGTCGCCGGTGCCGCCAGCCATATCGAGAATACGCTCGCTGGCATGCGGCTTGACCCGGCGCACGAAGCGGTCTTTCCACAGGCGGTGGGTGCCGGCGCTCATCGCGTCGTTCATCACGTCATATTTTGAGGCAACGCTGGAAAAGACCGCGCCGACCTTTCCGGTCTTTTCGCTCTCGTCGACCTCTTCATAGCCGAAGGAGACGGTTTTGCTTTCGATAGCCATTTCCTGCCTGTGCTGATTTCGATTGAAAACCCAAGTAGACGAGCCTTGGCAGCACTGCAATCACTCTGTAGCTGCCTATTGGACCGTAACCGACAAGGATCGCCATGCCCGAGCTGCCAGAAGTGGAAACGACCGTCGCCGGATTGCGGCCGGTGCTCCAGGGGCAACGGCTGACGCTGGTGGAACCGCGCCGCGCAGACCTGCGCTGGCCGATCCCGGTCGATTTGCGACAGCGGATGACTGGGGCGGTGGTGACATCGCTGGGAAGGCGCGCGAAATACGGGCTGATCGAGACTGATCGCGGCGATGTCATGATTTTCCATCTTGGCATGTCGGGTCGCTGGCGAATCGACCCGGCGGATATCAGCAAGCACGATCATCTGCTGATCGAGACGGCTTCGGGTCATCGGCTGGCGCTCAACGATCCGCGGCGATTCGGTTCGCTTGATATTGTCCGCACGACCGATCTGGACAGCTACAAGCCCTTCGTTCTGATGGGGCCGGAGCCGCTGGGCGATGAATTTACCGGTGATTATCTGAAGGCCGCGACCAGGGGGCGCAAGGCGCCGATCAAGCAGCTGCTGCTCGACCAGCGGATAGTCGCGGGTCTGGGAAATATCTATGTGTGCGAAGCATTGCATATGGCGGGCATTGCGCCGGGTCGGAAGGGCGGCGCGATCACGAGGCCGCGCCACGAGCGACTGGTTGCCGCCATCAAGCAAGTATTGATCGCGGCCATCGCGGCCGGTGGCTCCTCCCTGCGCGATTTCATGCAACCGAGCGGAGAACTGGGCTATTTCGCCAAGGACTGGCGCGTCTACGGGCGCGAAGGGCAGGCGTGCCAGTGCGGTGCGCTGGTCCGGCGGCGAGTCGACAGCGGCCGATCGACCTTTTACTGCTCGCAATGCCAGCAATGAGCCGTTCACTAAGCTATTGACGGGAATCGGCTGTCACGCTATTGGCCGCCGTCTTGAGCCGGAAGCGGTAGGCAACGTCCCGGCATTTAATTTCAGATTTTGAGGGTTTTTCATGGCTAATACGCCGCAAGCAAAAAAACGTATCCGTCGCAACACGCGCCGCACCGCGATCAACAAGAATCGCCTGAGCCAGATCCGCACGAAGATCAAGGCGGTGGATGCAGCCGTTGAATCCGGCGACAAGGACGTTGCTGCGGCAGCTCTGAAGGCCGTGCAGCCCGAACTGGCACGTGGTGTGTCGAAAGGTCTGTATCACAAGAATACGGCATCGCGGAAATTCAGCCGCCTGACAAAACGGGTTGCTGCGCTGCAAACCGCCTGATCAGGCTTTCAGACTTTCGACAAGATGAACCCGTCCGATTGTGGCGGGTTTTCTTTTGTCTGCTAGCCAAGCAATCGGTACGTTTTCTGGCCGTTCCGGTTGCCGAAGCGTCGGCATGTCGGCCGAGCGACCGCCGCGGCGCCCGGTTTTTCCTTGTGCGGTCACTGCGAAAGAGTTCAAGCTGGTTACGACGCGTCAATCTGTCGCTGTTCAAAGCCGGTTCAGCCCGCCTTCCTTATTGTGCAGGAAAAATTAGTGGGTATTTTGAAGGATAAGAGATGAGTATTTTTGCTAAACGTGGTGTTTCTCGAAAGGGGCTTTCGCTGCTTGCGCCGCTTGCCTTTCTGACTCTGGCAGCCTGTGCGACACCATTTCGAGCCGACGTGCAGCGTTTCGTGGCGCTTCCTGACACAACTGGCCAGAGCTTTGCGGTGGTTGCCGATGATCCCGAACTGTCCGGCGGACTCGAGTTCGGGCAATATGCAGCGCTGGTCGAACAGCGGATGATGGATCTCGGCTATCGTCGCAGCGCTGATCCCGCGGCGGCGGAACTGATCGTCAGGATGGACTATGAAATCGACAATGGTCGGGAAAAGGTCGTCGCCGACTATGACCCCTTCTATCCTACGGCCCGATTCGGCGGATATTACGGACGCCATCGCTATCTTTATGGATATCACGATCCCTTCCTGTTCGGTGGCCCGGCCTTTTCCGGCTATGGCGGTGTCCGCAGTTTTACCGTGTACACGACCGAGCTGGATATGAAGATAGACCGCGCGGTCGACGGAGAGCGCCTGTTTGAAGGCAAGGCTGAAGCTTTGTCGCGTTCGAAGAATCTGACCTATCTGGTACCGAATCTGGTCGAAGCCATGTTTACCGATTTTCCCGGAAACAGCGGCGAACGGGTCCGTATTTCGGTCGCACCCGAGAAAAAATAGGACGGGCGCCTCAGCTTTCCAGCTGGCGCAGCAGCATCCGGACATCATTGTCCATCTCGCTGTCTTCGCCACGAAGATGCTCGACCAGCTTGACGGCGTGGATGACCGTGCTGTGGTCGCGGCCGCCAAATTTCCGGCCGATCTCGGGATAGCTGCGCGGCGTCATCACCTTTGCCAGGTACATCGCGACCTGCCGCGGCCGGGCGACCGCACGAGCGCGGCGCTTGGATGACATCTCGTTGCGGTCCAGCCGATAATATTCGCAAACCGTACGCTGGATCTCGTCAATCGTGATCCGGCGGCGGCAGGCGCTCAAAATATCGGACAATTGTTCTTCGGCCAGTTCACGGCTGATTTCGCGTCCGGTCAGTTGCGCATAGGCGAGCAGCTTGTTGAGGCCGCCTTCCAGTTCGCGCAAATTGCGGCTAATCGTGCGAGCAAGAAACTCGACCACCTCTTCCGACACATGCTGGTGCGGCATGGTCGCCAGGCGATGCTTGAGAATGTCGCGACGCAGTTCAAGGCCGGCGGACTGGATGTCGGCAACCAGGCCCATCGACAAGCGCGAGAGCAGGCGCTGATCGACTCCGTCCAGTGCCTGTGGCGGACGATCCGCGGCCACCACCACGCGCTTGCCCTGGCTGATCAGGGAATCGACCGTGTGGAGAAATTCCTCCTGGGTAGAATTTTTGCCGACGATGAACTGGATGTCATCCACCATCAGCAAGTCGGCTTCGCGCAATGACGCCTTGAATTCCATCCCCTCGTTGCGGCGCATGGCGGATACGAATTCGATCATGAAACGTTCGGCGGACATGTAGATAATGGTTGCCGAAGGAAATTCTTCCCGAAATGCGTGGCCGATGGCATGCATCAAATGGGTTTTGCCCTGTCCGGTGGAAGATTGGAGATAAAGAGGGCTGAACAAAGGCTTGTCTGCTGCCGCCGTGCGTTGCGCCGCGTTGAGCGCAAGAATATTGGAGTGACCGGCGATAAACTGGTCGAAGGTCATCCTGGGGTCCAGGTCAAGGCGAAATTTGCTTTCCTGATTTGCCGCTTGTGGCGCAGATCCGTGTCCGGGAGCGATCTGGATGACTTTTGCCGCGCCAGACTGGGCGCGGAATGCCAGATCACTGACCACGGGATGATGGGCTTTCCATGCCAGCAACAGGCGTTCCGCATAGCGATCCCGGACCCAGGTGGCGGCAAATTCCGACGGCAGTTCCAGATGCAATATACGCGTGTCCGCATCGAAGGCGGATAGTTTGATCGGCTTGATCCACTGGCCGAAAATTTGTGCACCCAAATCGCGGCGAAGACCTGCACAAATCTTGAGCCATACAGTTTCCAGGTCGGTTGAAATAACAATCTCTCCAGAAACAGGACTATTTGCGGACAGCCGGACTTCCCGACCTTGCACTTTTTCGTTCACGAACATCCCCCGACAACTTCCCCGTATGGCGCTCGATTACAACGCCGACAATTGACCGCAGACCCCGATTTTCAAGCGGCCCTCATTACCCCCAGCCATGGGAATGAATTAGGCACAACGGATCCGATGTTGAAAACACGTTTTCAACGATCATTCTTATTTTCAAATTAGGCTCGGATATTGCAATCGCAGCCCTCAGCCGAGCCTCTCTAGTAAGCCCGTCTGACTGAGTCGATCAAGGGCAGCCATGTAAAAAAAATGAAATATTTCGATTGACAGCGACAAGCCGCGGATTTTGCTAAATATCTTTTTAACCTACTGTAAAAAAAAGAATAACTTCTGTGGATAATGAGGCATAACTGGCGAATCGCGGAGTCAGCTAGGGTTCCGGTTAACGGGCCGATCATCACGCCCAAGGGCAAGAAAAATCTTGCCGCGGACAGACTTGTTGGCAAAAGGCTGCAAATAGTCTTGCCAAAGGCCCAATGATTTGGCAATGGCGCTCGCCTGACCCCGACGATGCAGGCAAGCATCTGGTCATGGGGCGATTAGCTCAGTTGGTAGAGCGCTTCGTTTACACCGAAGATGTCGGCGGTTCGAGCCCGTCATCGCCCACCACCCCTTTTGACGCAAAGTCGGAGTTGGTGCTCCGATGGACCTTGCTTCAGCTGAAATTGGATATCGCAATGACGCAGGCCAGCGACAGAAGGGCAGCGGCTATCATTGCATATATGGGTCGCCTATTTTCAGTCTCGGGGTCCACGGGAAAGTCGGCACGGGACCGACGCCCCGTTACCATTGCCCCGACAAGCCTCTCTTTCAGGATAAAATGATAGACCGCGATCGCCGTGATATGAAGCCCGATCAGAGCTGACAGCAGATTGAAGTTGAATTCGTGAATCTCCGCAAATTGCCGACCGGTCTCGAACGATATCATGACGGCCAGTGGACCGGACTCGAGGCCGTCAACGTCGACAGAGAATAGCCCGCTTGTCACCTGGGTGACCAGTGTCAGCAACATCGCGAAGACACTCAGCACAGCCATGGGACTGTGGCCGAAGGTCGAGGCTGGTTCCTTGCGTCGCAATTTTCCGATGTAGGAATTCAGCGACCCGATACGCCGTATCATGGGGCCGAAGCGAGCCGTCCATGTACCGACAAAGCCCCACAAAAACCGAAACAGGACCAGTCCGAACATCGTCAGCCCGAAGCTTTTGTGCCAGTCCATATAGCCTTCCTCTGCGGTCCACCAGAGGAGCGGAATCAGAATCACCATCAGCCAGTGGACGAGCCTGACAGCGCCGTCCCAGACCAGAATTCGAGCTGGTTCGGTAGCCATGCCGGGTCAGTCGTCCTGACGGTATTTATCGTGACAGTCCTTGCATTTGCCGCCGGTGGCCTTGAACGCCGCGGCAATTGCAGCGGCATCTCCGCCCTGCGCAACCGTGTTCAGCTGGGCCGCCGCGTCCTGCATGGAATCAATCTTGTCGTTGAAGTCTGACTTATTTTCCCAGATGACTGGCAATGCTTCGGTTTCGACACCGGACTCGGGTCCGGTTCCCTCTGGAAACCAGTCTGCCATGCCTTGCGCCTCTCTTGGTACAAGTGCCGCAGCCGCCTGAACCTGCGCCAGATCGGGGCGATCCGTTTTCAACTGATCGCTGATCGTCTTGAACGCCTTGCCTATCTCCTTGAGATGACTCTGGCGTGCTTCGATCTGTTCTTTCACGGTCATGCCGCTGGGAAGTTCGACATTCGCCAACTGGGAATCCGCATCCGTTTCAGTATTCTGTCCGCAGGCAGAAAGCAGCGCAAGGCTGGCAAGGAGCGGAAATATTTTTTGGGATTTGCAGCGTCTCATCGAATTCTCCAATTGGCCGAAATCAAAAGAGATTAACCGAATTCGGAGCCAACGCAACGAATTCTCGCGGCTGGAATCCTGACTCTGACCGGCTCCGATGGTGCGGAACCTGGCTTTCAGCCTTCCGCCAGCGTGTCTTCCAACAGGGCAGCGGCCTTGGCGCCGTCCCAGTGCATGGCACCGATCACCCGCCACACTTCCTTGCCCTGCGCATCATACAGAACGGTGGTCGGCATCAAGCCGGAGCCGAAGCCAAAACTCAATCCGTTTTCCGGATCGACATAGGGTTCCAGTTCCTGAAAGTCGCCGCGTTCGAAAAATGGCAGGACTTTTTCCGTACCCTGGATGTCCTGAGAGACAACCAGTACCTTGAGACGCTCCTTCTCCCGCGCCGCCAGTTTGTCGAGCATCGGCATCTCGACAATACATGGGGCGCACCAGGTGGCCCAGATGTTTACCAGCAATGGCTTGCCGGTGAAGTCGCTCAACCGGACCGTGCTCCCGTCGGGTGCCTGGAAGGTCGTGTCGACCATTTCCGAACCACGCTGGGAAATGTCCAGCTTGCCAACCAGGCCCGGACCGCTTTCGATGGTCTCGCCTTCTCCCTGCGTCTCGCCGTCAGCAAATTCTTGCCCCGCTTCGCCGGAGCCTCTATCGCAGGCGGCCAGGCTCACCAACAGGATCATGGACAGGACATTGCGCATCACAAAAGGCACGAAAAATTCCAATATCATGTGGGGTGGCAGATTTGCCGATGGCCCTTCATCAATCATGCGCGAGATAAACGCCTCGATCCCGTTCGACAAGAAATTATGGCGGCATGACATCCGCGCGAGTCTGGCGCATGTTGCGATGCTGGCGGAGCAGGGGATTGTCGAGGCAGCGGATGCGATGCAAATCACCGATGGCCTGAACCAGATCGCGCAGGAATTCGAGACCGGCGGCGTGACCGAGAATCTCGATCTTGAAGATATTCATATGCACGTGGAAGCGCGTCTTTCGGAGATCGTCGGACCAGTGGCGGGACGCTTGCATACGGCGCGTTCGCGCAATGACCAGGTCGCAACCGATTTCCGGCTCTGGGTGCGTGATGCCATGGATATGGTGGAGAGCGCGCTGGCGGCGTTGCAGACGGCACTGGTCGACCGTGCGGAGGAACATGCCGAGACGATCATGCCGGGGTTCACCCATTTGCAGTCGGCTCAGCCGGTCAGCCTAGGTCATCATCTGATGGCCTATTACGAAATGATCCGGAGAGACCGGTCGCGATTTGCCGACGCGCGGCAACGGATGAATGAATCGCCGCTCGGCGCGGCGGCACTGGCAGGGACGGGATTTCCGATAGACCGGGAAAAAACAGCGTCAATGCTGGGTTTTGACGGTCCGACCGCCAATAGTCTGGATTCGGTCTCGGACCGGGATTTCGCGCTCGATTATCTGATGGCGGCAACGCAGTGCAGCCTGCATCTCTCCCGTCTGGCTGAAGAATTCGTGATCTGGGCGAGCCAGCCGTTCGGTTTCATCAAGTTGCCGGACAGTTTTTCGACCGGATCCTCGATCATGCCGCAGAAGCGCAATCCGGACGCCGCAGAACTTGTCCGGGGTCACTGCGGGCGAATCGCCGGCGCGATGAACGCGCTGGTGATCACGATGAAGGGCCTGCCGCTCGCCTATTCGAAGGACATGCAGGATGACAAGCCGCCGGTGTTCGAAGCGCATGACCTGCTCGGCCTGTCGATCGCCGCGATGACCGGCATGATCGGCGAGGTGCAGTTCAACGGCGACCGGATGCGCGCGCTGGCGGAGGCGGGCTATTCGACCGCCACCGATTTCGCCGACTGGCTGGTGCGCGAGGCGAAACTGCCGTTTCGCGAGGCGCATCATGTCACCGGCGCGGTGGTGGCGCTGGCCGAAAAGCAGAATTGCAGTCTGGCAGAGCTGACCCTGGACCAGTTTCAGGCGATCGACAAACGGATCGATTCCGATGTATTCAGCGTGCTGAGTGTGGATGCTTCGGTGAGAAGCCGATCCAGCTATGGCGGGACCGCCCCGGATCAAGTAAGAGTGCAGATAGCCAAGGCACGAAAAGCATTGGCCGTGGAGAACTGAAATGAAGAAAGTTCATTCGATTCTGCTGCTGGTTGCGGGCACGGCCGTGCTGGCAGCGTGCGGCAACCGCGGCACCTTGCAGCCGGCGAAGGGCGAGGCGCTGCCACCGCCCGTCTATGGTGAAATGAAAAGACCCAGCGGCGAAGAATTGCTGGTCCCATCAAGCCAGGCAAGACCGGAGCGGAGCGACGAACTGCTCCGCCGGTCTGAAAGGCGTCAGGATGACGAATTCGACCTGCCGCCGCCCGGCTAAACCCTTCCATCCGTTCGAAAGTACAAGATATTGGACCATTTCCAGCTTAAAAATGGGATATTGCACGCGGAAGATATTCCGCTGTCGAAAATCGCGAAAGAAGTGGGGACTCCCGTCTATGTCTATTCGCGGGCGACGCTCG
>Ga0209346_1000978_pt1 | contig 18800 bp, 17 predicted proteins | sample AutmiccommunBRH9_FD_187381 | JGI IMG/M metagenome (GOLD analysis project Ga0209346, IMG submission 187381) | Deep subsurface microbial communities from Mt. Terri, Switzerland - Autotrophic microbial communities BRH/9 (SPAdes) (version 2) | ecosystem: Environmental > Aquatic > Deep subsurface >...
AACAATGATAATAGATGCCTATATCAAGGGATTATTATCAAAGGAAGAATGTACAAAAATTCTTGGCATTGATCCCACAATATTAACTGATGAACTTCAAAAACCTACTGAGAATCTTTACGATTTAGGACGTTTTATTAAAGGATAAATCTCATTCAGATAAGCATCATCGTTGTTTTATTATCAAGATAGCCTTCCGGATTTGCGAAGGCTATTTTATTTGCTAGTTCCGTCTGTAAAGCAACGGGGGCTAAAGCGATGGGGACGGTACTTTTTGCTTCGTTGATTATAAAGCAACGGGGACGGTACAATTAGCTTTTTCGAGTCTATTTCATAGAAGTGTAATAGTTATCAAAAGCTAACTCTTCCCAACTAAAATTAAATAGAGCCAACTAAAGCTAACTAAACTTAACTAAAACTAATTGACGAGTTTGTCTTAATATTGTATAGTTTTGTTATATAACACTGACAGTTAGGGGGAGATCTTATTGGAAAGAGAACTGTTGACCCCGGAAGAGGTTGCGCAAATCTTAAAACTCTCAAAATATACCGTGTACGAAATGGTTAAGCGGGGAGAGCTTCTAGCAACCAAGGTAGGAAGAAGTGTCAGAATAGAAAGGGCAGATATTGAAGCGCTAATCAATAAAAGCCGGATAAAAATTGAGCATCAGGTATTTGAAACGGTGAATCAAGTGAAAAAAACTGCCGCAGAACCTGAGAGCATTATTTTTATGGGCAGCCACGATATCTCTTTGGATTATGTTGTTGAGCATTTGAATCAAGCTAACAGAGCAATTCAGCTGGTTCCTGCCTATGTAGGAAGTATGGAAGGGTTGTTAAGCCTATATCAAGGGAAAGCAGATATGGCCGGCTGTCATTTGTTTGACGAGGAAACAGGCTTGTATAATTTACCATATATAAAAAGATTTTTTGCGGGTGAAAAAATCTACCTTATTCAATTTGTGAAGCGTAATCTTGGTTGGATTGTCGCGGTGGGAAATCCACAGAAAATTATGGGCTGGGATGATTTATCACGAGAGAATATCAGGATGATTAACCGACAAAAAGGTGCCGGAACCCGGATTTTGCTCGATTACCAGTTAAAGCGGTTAGGTATATCCAGCGAACAAATTATTGGCTATGACAAGGTAGAAAGAACCCATTACGGAACTGCTTCCGCTGTGGCGAGAGGAGAGGTTGATTTTGCTTTAGGCACAGAAAGTGCGGCCTCTTCTGTGGGGATGGATTTTGTTCAGCTTACTAAGGAAAGTTATGATTTGGTAGTTCGTCCGGATTTTTTAGTCGATGGACGCTGGACTGCTTTGCAAAAAGCATTTAATTCACCGGAATTAAGAGAGAAAATTAGTAGTTTAGGTGGATATGATGTAAATACAATGGGAGAAGTAGAGGAGGTTTTTTAATGTTTAAAGATATTCAAAAGAAAACGATAGTGATTTTGTTGGGGTTAATTCTCTTAGTTGCCGCGGTTTCCGGTTGTTCAACTAATGACGAGCAGTCAACAGTTGAGCCGCCTGCAAATCCAGATCTTATTTTAGCGACTACAACCAGTACTCAGGATAGCGGGCTACTAGATGTTTTGATACCAATTTTTGAAGAAAAAACCGGTTATTTAGTAAAAACAATCGCGGTAGGCACAGGCAAAGCACTTTCAATGGGACAAGAGGGAGAAGCAGATGTTCTTTTGGTTCATGCACCGGCTTCCGAGCAGGTATTAGTTGACGAAGGTACTGCGATCAATTACCAGCTAGTAATGCATAACGATTTTGTTCTAGTTGGCCCTACAGCTGATCCTGCTGGAATAAAAGGATTGAGTAAATCCTCTGAAGCTTTAGCAAAAATTTCTGCGAGTGAAGCCTTATTTATTTCTCGTGGAGATGATTCCGGAACTAACAAAAAGGAATTGCAGCTTTGGAAGACTGCTGCCATTGAACCAAGCGGTAGTTGGTATCAGGAAACAGGTCAAGGTATGGGAGATACTTTGCGGGTTGCATCAGAAAAAGATGGTTATACAATTACTGATAGAGCGACGTATTTAGCGTTGAAGGATGATCTATCTTTAGATATTTTGCTTGAGGGTGACGAAGACTTTTTTAATATTTATCATGTAATGCAGGTAAATCCGGAAAAGTTTCCAAAGGTAAATGCGGATGGTGCCAAGTCCTTTGTAGAGTTTATGGTTTCAAAGGAGACTCAAGAAGTTATTAAGGAATTTGGTGTAAAGGAGTACGGTCAAGCGCTATTTTTCCCTGATGCCTTAAAATAATCGGCGCAGATAATAACGTCAATCAGGAGTTAAAGTATGGAAAAGATTTTAAGTGGTGTGGCAGAGGCATTTAGGATGATTCTTTCAGGGGATCCAGAAATCTATCAAATTACTTGGTTAACATTAAAGGTTTCTGGTTCAGCGACGTTTATCAGTATACTAATCGGCATTCCGCTTGGAGTACTGATTGCTTGGTGGAAGTTTCCTGGACGGAGATTTTTTATCAGTATTATAAATACAGCGATGGGCTTTCCCCCTGTTGTTGTCGGACTTTGGGTATTTTTAGTGCTTTCCCGAAATGGTCCATTGGGTTTTTTGAACCTGCTTTATACACCCACGGCGATCGTAATTGCTCAAGCAGTCATTGCCTCACCAATAATTATCGGCTTAACGAGCGCGGCAATTATGCAAATAGGTGAAAAAATGCGACTGCAGATCAAGGCCCTAGGAGCTTCACGTTGGCAGACACTGGTACTGGCAGTGAGAGAAGCAAAATATTCTTTGCTGGCGGCGGTTATTGCTGGATTTGGCGGAGTAATTTCTGAGGTTGGTGCTTCAATGATGGTCGGCGGAAATATTAAGGGCTATTCGCGAGTATTAACCACTGCAACGGTTATGGAGGTTTCTAAAGGAAATACAGAGGTTGCAATCGGCATATCAGTAATTCTGCTCACACTTGCTTATCTGGTAACTCTAGGACTAACTATTGCTCAGCATCGGAGGTAAGACCTTTTTATGAATCAGGCAATTATTCGTTTAGAAAAAATAAAACTAGAGAAACAAGCCAAAGTAATCCTTGATGTTGCTGATTTGCAGATTAACGAAGGGGAGATTACCGGAGTTGTTGGACCTAATGGAGCGGGGAAAAGTACGCTGTTGAAGGTAATGTCCTTTCTCGAAAGACCAAGCTCTGGTTCCATTTATTTTAAGGGAGACCTACTTAATTCCAAGAAGGTCGAGCTTGCAATCAGGAGAGAGATCGCTGTTGTTTTTCAACAGCCCTTGATGTTCGACACTACGGTATATAATAATGTCGCAACCGGCTTAAAGCTGCGAAATCTGCCTGCCAAATTGATCAAAGAAAGAGTAGAATATTGGCTGCAAAGGTTCGGGGTCGAGCATTTAGCGAAGAGATATGCCCATACCCTCTCCGGAGGGGAAGCACAGCGTGTCGCCTTAGCTAGGGCGATGGTCTATGACCCCAAAGTTCTTTTTCTAGACGAACCCTTTTCGGCGTTGGATTTACCAAGTAGAAAAAGGCTGTTAAAGGATTTTAAAGAGGTTTTAGCTGAGACTAAAACCTCGACAGTCTTTATCAGTCACGATTATCAGGAGATTAAATATCTCTGCAATCAAATGGCGATAATCTATTCCGGGAAATTTATCAAAAAGTCAAGCGTAAATTCCTTGGATCTTTCTGGGCTTCCTCAGGATTTAGTCAGTTTTTTGGAGGATTGGATGGTCTCACTTGTTGGTTAACCGATATACTTCGCATATAAATTCTTTGCTACCACCTTATCACCTGTTCCGTGGATTAGTACCCTTCCATCATGGAATATCGTCATTTCATAGTCCTCTACGGTGAATTTCAGCAAATAGGGAGTTTCCATGACACTACCAATATCAGCTAATTTTTTAGCTAAGGAATTAAGATTAAAAAAAGCGTCACCAGCTGAAGAGATCTGAACAGAATTTCTTCCACATAGAGAAATCACTCGTTCGGATTTATCTTTCGGGTCAAGGTGCGTGAAGTCATGCTGCCCGCAAGTGGGACATTCCGGTCTTCTAGCTTTGGCTAGATTAATCTCCGAATAATCATTATGCCATAACTCAAAATTGCGTAAAGAGCTGCTCAAATGCTCCTGATCATTTAATAAAAGCTTAAGTGCTTCAGCTGCTTGGTAAGCCGCTACTACATGAATGATTGGACCGATAACTCCGGCTGTATCACAGGTCTCAGTTGTGCCTGGGGCAGGAGCAGTTGGAAACAAGCAGGTAAAGCAAGGGGTTTTGGGAGTGTTGATCGTTGCTGTCATTCCCCTAGAGCTAACTGCTCCTCCATATATCCAAGGTATCTGGTTTTTTACTGCAACATCATTTATTAAATAACGGATCTCAAAATTATCTGTACCATCAAGAATTACATCCATGTCAGTAAGTAAATCCTCAGCGTTTTTCCACGTTAAATCTGCAACATGGGCATCAACTGTAATGGAAGAGTTAATCAGCTGCAGTTTATTTTTCGCAGCAATTGCTTTAGGAAGAGCTTGATTTGCATCAGCTTCATCATAAAGCATTTGTCGCTGCAGATTGCTGTATTCCACGAAATCACGGTCAATAATCCGCACATAGCCTACACCCGAACGTACCAGATGATTAGCTAGGGCTGTCCCTAAAGCTCCCATTCCCACAATAGCAACTCTGCTGTTAAGTAATTTTTGTTGACCGTTTTTTCCGATATAAGGAAAAAGATGCTGTCTTGAATAACGAATCTCATTTATATCCATCTTAGCCGCCCTTCTATTCGTAATTAATCTTGGATTCTCTAATCTATATTTTAGCAAAATATCCGACGATAAAAAATATTAGTTTTAGGTTTAAAAATTTTACAGAGAAATATAATATCTATAATAACTAGAATTTTAAATTTGTTCAAACTTTCTCATTCTTTTTTTTTCAGAAATGTGCTATTATTTTTCTAAGTGGACATCCGTACTATTTTTAAATTTTTTTTATTAAACGTTTGTTAATTTTTTAACATAAAACTAATACTAAAAAAAAGCCAAAATCATTTAGAAAGAGGAGGTTTGTTGTTTTGACAAAAGCAGGATATTTAAACAACGTAGCATGGGTCGATTTAACTAATCAACAAGTTGAGTACAAGGAGGTTAACGGGGAGGATTCCAGATTATATCTTGGCGCTCGAGGCTTAGGGACAAAATATGTCTTCGATAACGGTCCTACTGTTGAGGCTTTTTCACCAGACAATATTGTTGCTATTATGACTGGACCAGCTACAGGAACACAGATGCCTTTAGGAAATCGGGTGGCAATTGTAACAAAATCGCCACTTACTGGAACAATTACTAATTCCCATCAAGGGGGTTGGAGTGGTCCTAGAATTCGTTGGTCAGGCTTTGATGGGGTAGTTGTTAAAGGAAAGGCCACTAAACCGGTTTATCTTTTCCTTGAGGATGGTAAATTAGATATACGCGATGCCAGTGATTTATGGGGTAAAGGTGTTCATGAAGTAGTTGCAACTATGAAGGAACGTTATGGTGAAAAAGATCTTAGCGTAATGGCTATTGGTCAAGCAGGAGAAAACCTTGTAAAATTTGCTTCAGTTATCAATGAAAGCGATCGTGCTAATGGTCGTGGCGGCACAGGAGCGGTTTTGGGCAGTAAAAATGTAAAGGCTTTAGTAATTCGTGGTTCTCAGAAAAACGCCGTACAGCCTGCACAGCCGGATGAGCATAAGACTGCTAGACAAAAGGCCTTAAAGTTAGTTATGGAGAATCCTGTAACAGCACCTGGCAAGGGTGGACTTTCAGTTTACGGAACAAACGTACTAACGAATATTTTAAATACTGTAAGTGCTTTCCCGGCATATAATGGAAAGTTTAGTCATTTTGAGCAAGCAGAAGAGATTAGCGGTGAAGCTTATAATGAGCACCTTTTAGTTTCTGAACCAACCTGTCATGCCTGCCCAGTGGCTTGTAAAAAAGAACTTGAGGTTAAAGAGGGTAAATATAAGGTTAGAGTAGAGTCTATGGAATATGAGACAGCTTGGGCTATTGGGGCAATGTGCGGAAATGCAAACAGAGAAGCTTCTGCTTATATCCTAAATCAGTGTAATGATTATGGAATGGATACTATTGAAACAGGAAACACTTTAGCAATGGCTATGGAGGCTTTTGAAACTGGTCTGATTGATGAGGAGATTAAATGGGGCGATGTAGACAAGATGATTGAGCTTGTCGAAAAAATGGCCTTCCGTCAAGGACTTGGAGATACTTTAGCAGAAGGTGCTGGTAAGGCTGCTAGGAAGCTGGGTAATCCTGATCTGGCAATGTCAGTTAAAGATCAATCAATTCCAGCCTATGACCCACGTGGAGTACAAGGTATCGGACTAGTATATGCCACAAGTAACCGTGGTGCTTGTCATGTTAACGGTTATACAATTGCTAGTGAAATTTTAGGTATTCCAGAACCTACTGATCGTCTTGAGCATAAAGGTAAAGGTAATCTTACAAAAATATTCCAAGATCTACATGCTTTTGGTGATTGTATGGATGTTTGTAAGTTCTCTTCCTTTGCTGAAGGAGCAGATGAATATGCTGAGCAGCTTGCAACGATGCTTGGCAAAGGAATGACTGCTGAAGATGTCTTTACGATTGGTGAGCGGGTAGTAAATCTAGAGCGCTACTACAATAATTTAAACGGTATTGATGGTAAATACGATACTCTGCCTAAACGTTTCTTAACTGAGGCAGCTCAAAAGCATAGTGAAGGAGCCGTTTCTAGACTTCCTGAAATGTTAGAGGAGTATTACCAAGTTCGTGGATGGGTTGATGGTGTTGTGCCCGAAGCGAAGCTTAAGGAATTGGAGATTATTTAATAAGAGCCAAAAAATATATAAATAACAGAAATCCAGCAGATCTTCAGCTGGATTTCTTGTTATTTTATCCCCCCATTCGGAGGGTTCGCGATCTTAATTTTTTGAGTGCTTGTTCAACCCTTATTTCATCACCGTAAAATGAAATAAATAATCTGGGGAAATATAATGAGGGAGAGTAGTAAAACATTTCTTCTTTGGAGATTAATGCTTGCCAGTTATCTCCATCGACACGCACAGATTGATCATCATTAATAATAATGTCCGCTTGATTCTTTTCAGCAATTGCTGAAATATAGTGAATAATCATTTCCTGAGATATTCCTCGGAATTCTAGTTTTGTAGCCATTTTATTATCAACCGCCTCCTACAGGTGGGATTAAGGCGATCTCGTCATTGGTGGAAAAAGTTGTTTCGAGCCCTTGCAAATGAATAATGTTGCGTCCGTTAACAAAAATATGAATGTAAGGCTTAAGTTGTTCTGTTTCAGTGAAAAGCTCGTCTTGAAATTCAGGAATCTGTTCAATTAAGAGGTTTAGCAATCTCCTTATCGTGCCGGCTTCCTGTACAGGAAGATCCAGCTCTTTAGATTTTGCAATATCCCTATAAGTAGCAAATAGCTTGATTTTCATTATGACACCTCCGTATTTTTTCCCTATCATAAGTTTAATGAAATAATGTATAATTAGAATTAGTCTCATTTCAGCAGTTTCTATATTATTATATAACATAAATCAGCAAAATTGAAAATTTTTTAGGACTGGAGTGTGCTTATGGAATTATTACAGGTTCATCAAGTGAAAGAGGTAATGGATATTATCGTAAAAGAGTTTCGACCGATTAATCAACATCTTGAAGTGCCGATTATGAAGGCTGTGGGACTGGTTTTAGCTGAGGATATCATATCTCACGAGGACGTGCCGGGTTTTAACCGTTCCACTGTAGATGGTTACGCAGTTATTGCTAATAATACCTATGGATCCTCAGAATCCTTACCGGCGTTTTTAAAGATAACCGGAGCAGTAGAAATGGGAAAGGAAGCTAATCGAGAAATTGGACCGGGTGAGGCAATTTATGTACCAACCGGGGGAATGCTTCCAAAGGGCGCTGACGCTGTAGTGATGGTGGAAGATGTAGAGGAGAATGGGAGCTTATTAAATGTCTTTACTCAAGTAGCACCTAGGGAAAATGTGATATTTAAAGCAGAGGATGTTCAGGCTGATCAGGTTATACTAAAAAAGGGACATCGTTTAAGACCACAGGATTTAGGTGGACTAGCTGCCATTGGGGTAACTACGGTGCTTGTTTATAAGAAGTTAAGGGTAGGAATATTATCAACGGGCGACGAAATAGTTCCTCCGGAAACAGAGCAGCTTCTGCCGGGACAAATCAGGGATATTAATGGCGTTTCAATAAGCGCTGCTATTGAGGCAATCGGTGGCGAGGTTCTGTATGGTGGGGTAATTAATGATGACTACCAGCAATATTTGCTTAAATCGAGTGAGTTGTTTGCCCAGGTTGATTTTTTGATTTTGTCAGGTGGAAGTTCGATGGGGACAAAGGATTTTACCAGTAGGGTAATGAATCACTTAGGGCAACCCGGAGTTCTTGTCCATGGAGTAGCTGTTAAACCGGGTAAGCCGACGATATTAGCCAATTGTAATGGAAAGCCGGTTATTGGTCTGCCGGGGCATCCTGTTTCTGCCTATGTGCTTTTTGATATTTTTGGTAAACTAATTATGAACCAACTGCACGGGGTAGTGGAAAAAGGCTTTATAAAACAACTAAACGCCAAAATTTCTAGGAATGTTCCTTCTGAGGTTGGCAGGGTAGATTATGTTCGAGTTATTTTACAAATAAAAGATAATGAATTATGGGCTGCTCCGGTTTTTGGCAAGTCGGGTTTAATTACTAATTTGATTAATAGTGACGGAATGGTCGAAATACCGGAGTTTAAGGACGGTATAGCTGCTGGTGAAAAGGTTAATGTTACTCTATATTTGTAGATAAAAGGAGACGAATTATGCGAAAAGTATATTTTGACAATACACCTCTTAATGTTGCTCAAGAAAAATGTCTGTCATTGTTTCATTTTGAACCGAAAATAGAAACAATTTCTGTTGTCGATAGCTTAGGACGAGTCACCGCTGAGGCAATTTATGCGAAAGTTTCGATGCCGAATTTCCACGCCTCTGCGATGGATGGAATAGCTGTTAAGGCAGAAAAAACCTATTCTGCTCATGAAACCTCTCCCTTACGCTTAAAGCTTCATGAGGATTATGAAGTAGTCGATACCGGAGATCCCATACCAGAGCAATTTGATGCGGTAATTATGGTGGAATATTTGCATCAGATTGATGAGGAAACTTTGGAGATAATTGAGCCGGCAGGTCCGTGGAAACATATCCGCCAAATCGGCGAGGACATTATTGCTGGGGAAATGATTTTACCAACTAATCACTGCATTAGGCCTGTAGACCAAGGTGCTTTACTGGCTGGGGGAATTCTAGAAATACCGGTATTAGCTAGACCGAAGGTGGCGATTATTCCCACCGGTTCGGAATTGGTTAAACCAACTGTTGAATTACAGCCGGGAGATATAATTGAATTTAATGGAACGGTCTTTAGCAGCTACATAAAAGAGTGGGGCGGGGAACCACTTTATAAGGGAATAACTATTGATGATTTTCAATTAATTAAGCAGGCGGTTGAAGAGGCTTTGGAGGAAGCGGATATTGTTCTGATGAATGCCGGTTCTTCATTGGGTAGAGAGGATTTTACTTCGGGGGTTATCGAATCCCTTGGTGAGGTAGTTTTACACGGTGTAGCAACGAGACCCGGCAAGCCGGTCGTTTTGGGCAAAAGTAATTCTGGTAAGCCGATTATTGGAGTTCCCGGTTATCCCGTTTCTGCTTATTTAGCTATGGATTGGTTTGTAAAGCCGTTAGTCCATCAATTTCATAAGCTAATCGAGCCAAAACGGCAAAAAATTAAGGCTAAGCTCGGCAGAAGGATCGTCTCCAAAATGGGAGCCGAGGACTTTATTCGCATCAACATCGGTAGAGTTAATGATCAATACATTATTAATCCCTTAACACGTTCTGCCGGAGTGACAATGTCGATGGTTAGAGCGGATGGATTATTGCGGATTCCGATAAATAGCCAAGGCTACGAATTGGGTGAAGAAGTTGAGGTGGAATTATATCGTCCCTTAGAGCAAATTGAGCGGACAATTGTATTTGCCGGAAGCCATGATTTAATAATTGATTTATTAGCTTCAACCATTAGAGAACTAGAGATGGACTATTTCCTCAGCTCTGCCCATGTTGGCAGCTTAGCCGGACTGTTGGCAATTGGCAAGGATGAAAACCATGTAGCGGGGATTCATTTATTAGATGAAAAAACGGGCGAATACAATATTCCCTTTGTCGAACAATTTCTAGCCAATAAGAAGTCTGTGGTACTGGTTAATCTTGTGTATCGCGAGCAAGGCTGGATAGTTCAAAAAGGCAATCCCAAAAATATTCAGTCTATCGAGGATTTGAAGCGGAAGGATATCAGCTATATTAATCGTCAAGGGGGGGCAGGTACCAGATTATTGTTGGACTACCTCTTAAAACAAGCGAAAATTCTGCCGCAGGAGGTTTATGGATATACCCGCGAGGATTATACTCACTTAAGTCTTGCGGCTGCGATAAAAGGTGGAAATGCCGATTTAGGTTTAGGAATTCGCTCAGCTGCCAAGACTATGGGGTTGGATTTTATTCCAGTTGCTGAGGAAAGATATGATTTAGTAATGTCCAAGGAATTTTTTCAAGGGGAAGCTGGACAGATGTTGATGCAGGTGATTAGCTCGGAAGAATTTAAAGCAAGAGTTGAAGCCTTAGGAGGCTATAGCTGTCGGGAAGCCGGACGAATAATTTATCAAAATTACTAGGGGGCACTCTTCGAGCACAACGATTATATTTCAGCAAGGATGCTAAACGACGAAGATGAAACTTGAACTGTGGTAGCTTAGAGTTGTATTTTACAACGAGCTCCGTCGTCCATTGTCTTTCTTTTAATAAGAAATAATGAAGAAAGACAATTTCCGAAAGTCGCTTCTTATGCAAAATACAACTCTTATCATATTATCCATATTTATTACTAGGGGGCACTCTTCGAGCACAACGATTAAATTTCAGCAAGGATGCTAAACGACGAAGAGGAAATATATTAGTAGGAGGTATATAATGCGATTCTTAACTGCGGGTGAGTCACATGGACCTGAGCTTACGGCAATAATTGAAGGGGTTCCCAGTGGTTTTAGTATATCTATTGAGGAGATAAATCAAGCACTGGCTAATCGTCAACAAGGCTATGGCAGGGGTCAAAGAATGCAAATTGAACAGGATCAGGTGCAGATAAGAAGCGGAGTCCGTTTCGGGAAAACTACCGGAGCACCTATCACTCTTGTGATTGTTAATAAAGACTATCAGAACTGGCAAAAAATTATGAGTGTACACGAATCAGATCTAAATACTCAGAGAAAGGTAACTAAGCCAAGACCGGGACACGCTGATTTAAACGGAGGAGTTAAATATAATCATCGGGATTTGCGGAATATTCTTGAGCGTTCAAGTGCACGGGAAACGGCTATTAGGGTTGCCGTTGGAGCTGTTGCTAAGCAATTATTGCAGCCCTTCAATATTACAATTCTTAGCCACGTGATCAATATTGGCGGTGTTAAGAGTAGAGAATACAGTTTGCTCACTGAATTAACAACAGAGCAGCTTCTCACGGAAGTTGCCTCTTCTGATGTACGATGTTTCGATCAATCAAGCGCCACAGCAATGAAGGCGGCAATCGATAATGCCAAGGAAGCTGGTGATTCTTTAGGGGGGATTGTTGAAGTAATTGCTCTAGGCTTACCGATCGGCTTGGGCAGTCATGTTCATTGGGACAGAAAATTAGACGGCAGATTGGCACAGGCAATATTAAGTATTCAAGCCTTTAAAGGGGTGGAGTTTGGTCTCGGTTTTGCGGTGGCCGATCATCCTGGCTCACTTGTACACGATGAAATAATCTATGCAAAGGATACTGGCTTTCGGCGCTCTACCAACAATGCTGGGGGTATTGAAGGTGGAATGACTACTGGTGAGCCACTTCTTGTCAAGGGTGTTATGAAGCCAATTCCGACTCTCTATAAACCTTTAAAAAGCGTAGATATTGAGGACAAGGAAAGTTACGAGGCATCAATTGAGCGTTCGGATACCTGTGCAGTTCCTGCGGCAAGTATTGTTGCTGAGCATGTGGTTTCTTATGAGCTTGCTCAAGCCTTTTTAGAAAAATTTTCAGGGGATTCCTTCTCTGAGGTGCTTGGGCAGTTCCAACATTATCAAAGTCAGGTTAAGGGTTATTGATTATGGGGCAAATAAGAATAACTACAGAACAGAGCAGCTATCCGGTAATTATTGGCGAGAATATCTATCAAGAGCTTGCCGATTTCCTAGGCTCAGCAGGAATTACTAATAAGTCTAAGCTTATGATCATTACCGATTCCAATGTCGCTCCATTATATCTAAAAAAAATCGTCGATACCCTTACTGGGTTTACTGTTGTCTCCTACGTTGTTGAGGCAGGAGAGCAAGCCAAATCTCTGGAGCATTTTGCTAAGATCATCAGTTTCGCGATTTCCGAAGGACTTGATCGTTCATCAGTTGTCTTAGCCCTTGGCGGCGGGGTTGTTGGCGATCTAGCGGGTTTTGTAGCTGCAGTATACATGCGTGGCATTGCTTTTGTCCAGCTGCCGACAACGATTTTGGCGCATGACAGCAGTGTTGGCGGGAAAGTGGCAATTAACCATCCGCTTGGGAAAAACTTGGTCGGAGCTTTTTATCCACCTAAACTAGTCGTTTATGATACATCATTTCTGGCGACCTTACCGATTAGAGAGGTACGAGGAGGTCTTGCTGAGTTGGTTAAGCACGCTTTAATTGCCGATAAAAAATTTGCGGATTGGCTGTCTGCAAATGCTGAAGAGCTGTTAAACCTTAATTTGCTTCGACTTAGTGAAGCATTATTTCAGGGGATAAAGGTTAAAGCGGCAATTGTCCAGAAGGATGAGAAAGAACAAGGTGTTAGGGCGTTCTTGAACTATGGTCATACCTTTGCCCACGTAGTAGAGATTATCTCTAATTATTCTTACTCGCATGGTGAAGCAGTGGCAATTGGAATGGCTTTTGCCAGTAGATTAGCCTATAGACTAGGGATGATCGATAAAAGTGTTGATCAGTATACAAGGACTTTGCTTGAACGTTTTAACCTGCCGACGGCAATAAGCGGAGATTACGGAATCGCCGAGATGTTAAATATCATGATGCGTGATAAAAAATTTATTCATGATCGAATCAGAATGGTTTTGCCTACGGCTATTGGTCAGGTAATTATCCAAGAGGGACTAGAGAAAGAAGTACTTGAAGAAATAAAAAATACCGATAGAATTTAGTGCGTCGAAGTGTTAAAATATATGTGACGTTGGAAATTTTGAGGTGAAAGAGAAAATGATCAGAATAAATGAGGTATATAAAAACGTTCCGGTCTATCAACCGGGAAAATCTATTGAGGAAGTAAAGAGAGAATTCGGTTTGCAGAAGGTAATCAAGCTAGCCTCAAATGAAAACCCCTTTGGTGCTTCCAAGAAAGTGGCTGGGAGAATTCTAAAGGAATTAGGAATGCTTTCCACATATCCGGATGGGGCTGCAAGGAAGCTGCGTAGCCAGCTAGCCTCTTTTTACGGCATTGCTGAGCAGCAACTGATTTTTGGTAACGGTTCTGATGAAATTGTCCAGTTTTTATCTCGGGTCTATCTAAATACCAACACCGAGGTTATTATGGCTGCTCCGACCTTTCCCATGTATAAGGCCAATGCCATGATGGAGGGGGCAATAATTATCGAGGTTCCCTTAACAGACGGCAAGCACGATTTAGAAGCGATGGCTAAGAAAATAACCGAAAAAACGGCGATGGTTTGGATCTGTAATCCAAATAATCCGACGGGCACGATAATTACTGAAGATGAGCTGAAGCAGTTTTTAACCAAAGTTCCCGAAAATGTTTTGGTAATTTTGGATGAGGCATACGCTGAATACGTTACTGCAAAGGATTTTCCGAATATTTTTCAGCTTCTGGAAAAGCACCCCAATTTGATGGTTTTGAGAACTTTTTCTAAGATATATGGTTTGGCTGGCTTAAGGATCGGTTATGGGATTGCTAATGAAGAGATTATTGCTGATTTGCATAAGGTTAAAGAGCCATTTAATGCTAATTACCTTGCCCAAGTAAGTGCGGAAGAGGCCTTATTGGATCAAGAATATGTTCATTTTTGCAAGGAAGAAAACCAAAAAAACATGGAATACTTCTTATCAGGTTTACAAAGTTTGCATATTGCCTATTATCCCTCTCAGGCTAATTTTGTTTTAGTCAAGCATCATTTGGAGGATAGTCAATTATTTAATCGCTTTATTCAAGAGGGGATTATTATCCGGCCCGGCGATAAATTGGGATCACCTGGAACGTTTAGGGTGACTATCGGAACGATTGAGCAAATGAAGCAGGTTTTGGATGTATTGAAGAAAATTGTCGAGACTGAGACACTTCAAGCACATTGATAATATTCCAATAGTAAAGCTAAATTGATATAGGGAATGATTAGGAGCACTCTTCGAGCACAACGATCATATTTCAGCAAAGAAGCGTGGTCGACGCAGTAGAAATATCTATAAGATGGAGCACTCTTCGAGCACAACGATCATATTTCAGCAAAGAAGCGTGGTCGGCGTAGTAGAAATATCTATAATATGGAGCACTCTTCGAGCACAACGATCATATTTCAGCAAAGAAGCGTGGTCGGCGTAGTAGAAATATCTATAAGATGGAGGTAACGATGAAGCAGATAATTAAGCCTGTGACTTCTATTAACGGTTCACTTGTCGTTCCGGGCGATAAATCAATTTCTCATCGAGCTGTTATGTTGGGAGCAATTGCCAAAGGAGAGACGGAGATTAGTGGGTTTTTAAACGCCGATGATTGTCAAAGCACAATCAGAGTATTTAGACAGCTGGGAACCACCATTGAACAAATAGATTCTACAACTTATAAAGTAACGGGGCTTGGGCTTAGAGGATTGCAAGAACCGACTGAAATACTTGATGTGGGAAACTCGGGAACGACGATTAGATTAATCGCCGGAATTTTAGCCGGGCAGAATATCTATACTGTACTCACCGGAGATTCCTCAATAGTGAAGCGTCCAATGAAAAGAGTTGTTGAGCCTTTAGTACAGATGGGGGCAATTATTGACGGCAGGGATAATGGGAATTATGCTCCATTAACAATCAGAGGTAACGCTCTAAACGGAATAACATATCAATCAAAAGTTGCTAGCGCTCAGGTTAAATCGGCGATTCTTTTTGCCGGATTATATGCTGACACTACAACTACTGTTATTGAGCCATATCTATCTAGAGATCACAGTGAAAAAATGCTGTCGCAGTTTGGAGCTAAACTGAATATTGAAGAGGGGCGTGTGACTGTTTGGCCAATTGAAGAATTAAGCGGACAAAAAGTAATTGTTCCTGGTGATTTTTCTTCAGCCGCCTTTTTTATTGCTGCAGCGTTAATTGTTCCTAATAGTAAATTGCTAATTAAAAATGTCGGTGTTAACCCTGCGAGAATAGGATTTTTAGAAGCGGTTATAGCGATGAAAGGCAAGGTAGAGCTGATAAACCAGCGCAACTATGGAAACGAGCCTGTAGCTGACCTACTTGTTGAATCAAGTGAACTTGAAGGAATTGAGATCTCTGGAGAATGGATACCAAAAATTATTGATGAGCTTCCATTAATAGCTGTACTAGGTTGTTATGCTGAGGGTGTTACCAAGGTTACAAGCGCTAAAGAGTTAAGGGTTAAAGAAACCGATAGAATCCAATCTATCCATGTCGGACTGGCAAATTTAGGGGTTACGGTTGACGAACTGGAGGATGGCTTTATTATCGAAGGAAAACAGTCAATCAATGGAGGAGTCGTTTCCTCTTTTGGTGATCATCGAATTGGTATGGCATTGGCAATAGCCGGATTAGCGGCAAAAAAGCAGGTCGTTATTGAGAGAGCGGAGGCGATTAGTATCTCTTATCCGCAATTTTTCGAAGATTTGGCTGCACTTTGTAAAGATTAAAATATTACAATATTCTGAAAATTGACTTGACTTTGTTTAGGCGAATATTTATACTTAATTTATAAATGGTTTCTCTCCACCCCTATCCTAGATTAACTTGTCGGGATGACCGACACCACATCGATGATGTGGTTTTCTTTTTTTTTATGTGAAAAGCTATTGACGCAGCCTTAGGAAAAGATATATCCTTAAACATAGAAGTATGTAGAATATTATTGTGCTTATCTAAACACCAAAAAATAAGTTTTTTTAAAAAATAGAGAAAAAAAGTAGCACGGTATCGGGATTTGTTACTTATCTTGTGCCGAAAAGGGGGAGTTGCACGTTGACTGATTCTCAACTGATTCGTGAAATTAAAGAAGGAAGAATCGAGCTGTATTCTGTATTGATTGAAAGGTATGAGAAAAAAATTCAAATGTTTATCATGCATTTACTAAGGAGTTACAAAATGGAGGTATATGCAGAAGACATTTGCCAAGAGACCTTTTACAAGGCTTTTAAAAGCTTAAAAACCTTTAGAGATGAGGAAGCAACCTTTTCGACATGGCTCTATACTATTGCTAGAAATACGGCTTTGAGTGAATTGCGTAAATCAAGATATTCAGAAGTCTCTTTAGAGGATAATGTCACTACTCCCCAAATATCTACAATCTTACTTCCTGAACAAGAGCTTTTACGCAATGAACGGGCTCAAAAGGTTAGAGAGGCAATTAATACTCTGCCCGAGAAGCAAAGATCTGCATTGATATTGCGGGAGTACGAGCAATTAGACTATCGGGAGATTGCGCAAATATTGGACTCCTCGGTAAGCTCGATCAAATCCTTATTATTTAGAGCAAGAATGAGTATAAAGATGCAATTGGAATCATATATAACTGAAAACAAACTCACGGAGTTTGAGAGGATGTAGGGTTAAGATGAACAACAGGGATTATCATTATAAAACTTCAGACGTGACCCAAAAAGTAATGGATAGAATATTGAGTGAGAATCGCTGGAACTTGCCTGAGCATAAGCAAGAAAGCCCAGTGGCTAACCCTCTGCGAAATATTTATCTGGTTTTTTCCATTCTCTTATTAGTGGGAATATCTATTAGTTTTATTTTTATTAATCCGTCTGAACTGGTTAATCCTGTAACCTATAGAGAAAATTCTGTAACAATTATTAAGTCCATTGAATTTGTAAAAAGCTATTCTAATTTAGGCTTTATGTCCATCCAAGAGGGAACAATCGCCAGTATTGGTGAGCCTAATATTTACCATCCTATTGATGACTCCAATAACAAAGTACAAACACTAATTATTTTTTTGATACTTGGTGTTTCGATGGTTACCCTATTATTTAATTGGCTTTCAAGGGAAGATAAAGAATTAAACCACACTTAAAAAGGTGTGGTTTTTTTATGTGAATATTAACTAATTGAAGATGGGATAATAGTTAAAAATGCCAATACTAGGAGCTGAAATTATGAATTTAGCAGAATTATTAACCTACGCCGATATTGGTCAGATCCATAAAATTATTGACAGCTACCAATGTCAATGTGATAGACATTCGAAAACAGAAATGATTCAGCAGTTAATATTCACTGTTTTTAACAATAAAAATCTCCAGAATTTTTTTTTAGAATTAACGGAGACAGAATATATCTACCTCCAACTACTTTATTTGGATTCCAAAAATAAATATACAATTGAAGACTTACTGGCGAAGGGTAAACAAGCTGTTGCTTTAACAAACAGTACGGCAAAGCCCCGGGAACTGGTTCTAACTGCTCTTAAAAACGGTTGGATTTTTGCAGGTGTGGGGAGTCAGCACAAGCTAACCTACCTTGTGCCGCAGGACTTCCGAGATAAAGTCCTGCAATTGTTAAAGGAGCTTATACTTCCGGCCTTACAAATTAAAAATGTAATTAGTTATTATCGGGAAGAGTCTAATTTAGCTGTTGGCGATTTAGGAAACCTGCTAAAGCACCTGCAAAAAGAAGAGGTTATGCTGACTAATGAAGGATACATCTATAAGCGACAGCTTCAGGGGATTCTAAAAAAACTTTTGGTTAACGAAGAGCCTGTAAAAGTTCTGGCATGGCGCTTCGGATACGGTCGCCGATATAACGAATACCCAGACCGTTTTTCTCTATTATACGATTATGCTTATTATCATAATCTACTTATTGAGGATCAAAGGGGCTATTTGTTGGTCACCCCAAAAGGAGAAAAGTTGCTAAATAATCCTCGGAATCCAGAAATGGATTTTAAACTATATCAATTTTGGGTTCGTTTATATAAAAATACAATACCTTACTTACAGCATGTTTTAAGGCTTATCGATTTGGTAGCCGAGTCCAACTGGATTGAAATAAATAGCCTTGAAAAGCAACTATTGGTTTGGATTAATCAGCATTATTACGAAACAAAGGAGCAGGTTTTTCGCGAGAGGATAGTTAAAATGCTGGTTCATTTAGGAGCTGCCCAAATAGGCAATGAAAGCAATTCAACCTATCTGAGGCTTACCGATGCGGGTCATACCTGGATAAATGGTTTTGATAATTTCACAGTCAAAAAAATTGAGCTACAGTAATGTAGCTTATTTTTTTTGAAAAAAATTAACAAAATTTTTTCGTTCTCAATTTTCTGAAAAAAATGTTATTATATATATAAGAAGTATATTTTATAGACATGTCCAGC
>Ga0209346_1000979_pt1 | contig 18799 bp, 17 predicted proteins | sample AutmiccommunBRH9_FD_187381 | JGI IMG/M metagenome (GOLD analysis project Ga0209346, IMG submission 187381) | Deep subsurface microbial communities from Mt. Terri, Switzerland - Autotrophic microbial communities BRH/9 (SPAdes) (version 2) | ecosystem: Environmental > Aquatic > Deep subsurface >...
GCACGGGTGGTATCGGTCCACATCGTTGATCTCCAGAAGTTTGTTGTAAAACCCACTGAATCAACGAACGGGGTAGCCGTCAAGCTAACCTGCTGATATCACCCAACTTAGTTTCGGGTCAGACACTAAAAAAGCAAAAGGAGAAGCAAAAATGTCAGAAGTACTCACCGAAATTCGCGACGGTTTCATCATCGTCACGATCAACCGGCCCGACGCCAAGAACGCGATGACCAAGGCTGCCGCAGAAGGCATTCGCGCGGCGATGGAGCAGCTCGACAATGACAACAGCCTCAACGCCGGGATCATCACCGGCGCGGGCGGCACATTCTGTTCCGGCATGGATCTGAAAGGATTCCTGCGCGGCGAGACGCCGTCGGTCAAGGGCTATGGCTTCGGCGGCATCACCGAAAAGGGTCCGGAGAAGCCGCTGATCGCTGCGGTCGAAGGCTATGCCTTGGCGGGCGGTCTGGAACTGGCGCTGGCCTGTGATCTGTGCGTTGCCAATATCAACGCGAAATTCGGCATACCCGAAGTCAAGCGCAGCCTCGTGGCAGCCGCTGGCGGCGTGATCAAATTGCAGCAGCTGGTCGGCAAGCGTATTGCAATGGAATGGGCACTGACCGGCGATTTCTTCACCGCCCAGCGCGCCTATGAAGTGGGCTTTGTCAATCGCCTGACCGAAGGTGCCGCTCTGGATGCAGCCATCGAGCTTGCCACCACGGTTGCAGCCAATGGCCCTCTGGCGCTCAAGGCGACCAAGAAGATCATCAACGAAAGCTACGACTGGACCAGCGAGGAAGCCTGGAAGAAACAGGCGGAAATCACCGGACCGGTGTTCACATCCAAGGACGCGCAGGAAGGGTCGATCGCCTTTGCCGAGAAGCGCAAGCCGAACTGGCAGGGAAAATAATTTCCCGATGCATGAAAATGTGAAAACGGCCAGCCCGGATATCGTCGATATCTGGGCTGGTGATCAGGATCTGCCCGGATGGTTCGTCGAGGCGATGGCGGTTCCGCGCGAAGATGACCTTGTCGAAGTGGATGGACAAAAGGTCCATTATTTCCGCTGGGGCAAGCGGGGCAAGCCGCCGCTGCTGATGACCCACGGCTTTCTTGCCCACGCGCGCTGCTTTGCCTTTATCGCTCCCTTTCTGGCCGAGCATTATGACGTCATCGCTTATGATCTGGCCGGCATGGGCGACAGCGAAATACCCGCCGATTGCGATGGCGAGCAGCGTGCCGCAGACATGGTCGCGCTGGCCGAGGCCCTGGACCTGTTTTCTGGTCCGGTAAAACCGAAGATCATTGCCCACAGCTTTGGCTCCGGCGTTGCCCTGACCGCAATGGAGATGGCTGGAGAACGATTCGGCGGACTGATCATATGCGACCTGATGGTGATGCGACCGGACAGGCTCGCCGCCCATTTCGAAGGAGGCGGCGGTCCACCCGGCTCGGGCCGGTCGGACCGGCCGAACAAGCTCTATCCGGATTATGAATCGGCGCGTGCGCGCTTTGTCCTGTCGCCACCGCAACGGGTGCAGCAGCCGTTCCTCATGGAATATATGGCCTATCATTCGCTGCGCCGGGTCGACGACGACGGGCAGCAGGGCTGGTCCTGGAAATTTGATCCGATGGTTTTCCATCGCAATGAAAATGACATGGCCAAATGGGCGCACACGCCGCAGCGCATCGTCGATCTGCCGCACCGGCTGGCGATCGTCTATGGCGAGAAGAGCAAATTGTTCGATGACGACAGCGCCGCCTATCTGCGCGAACTTGGCGGCAGCCATATTCCGATGATCGCGGTGCCCGAGGCGGAGCATCACCTGATGCTCGATCAGCCGCTGGCGCTGGTGACGGCGCTGCGCTCTGTGCTGGCCTTATGGGCGGATGGATAGCAGCTGCCTGATCGCCAGATGAACCGGATCGGCTTTCTGCGACAAACCAATACAATAAAGCTCCAATCTGACAAATGCCTGCGACAGCTTCCCGCTATTTCTGTTTGTGACGCCGCAGTTGGCGCCAGATAGAAAAGGAACGGATCATGAAGAAATTTCTGATGGCTTTGGCAGTAACGACCATGGCGGTGTCTCCGATGGTAACCGCGCAGGCGCAGGCCGCCCAGCACCGGACGGTCGAAAAGAAAGTGAAAAACAACAATGGCAAGCGCGTGGTGCAAAAGACCGTGACGCAGAGGAACGGCCAGCGCGTGGTTACGAAAACCACGATAAAGAAAAACGACCAGCGTAATCGCTACAATGCCCAGCGTGATCGCTACAACGGCCAACGTGATCGTTATAATGGTCAGCGCTACAGCTCTGTCTCCCAGAGACATTGGGCCAAGGGCCAGCGGTTCGACCGGCGCTATGCGACCAATTACCGGGTGATCGACAATCCCCGCGCCTACCGGCTGTCCAATGCCCCGCGCGGCCACCAATGGGTCCGGTCCGGTAATGATGCGGTGCTGATTGCGGTTGCCAGCGGATTGATTGGTGCGGTTATCGGCAATGCCATCCGGTGAGGTCGACAGATCCCGATTTTAACAAAAGTCCCCGGAAGCCATTCCGGGGACTTTTTTGTTCAGGCGTTCTTGATCGTCAGGCCGCCGTCCACCGGAATTGCCGCGCCGGTCAGGAAGCCCGCAGCGGGCAAGACGCACGACAGGGTCATATGGGCAACCTCTTCGGGAATGGCGTAGCGGCGCAAGGGTACCCGGCGTTTTGCATAGATCGTCTTGTGGTCCTCCGGGATTCCGTCGGTAATGCCGGTCCGGATCGGACCGGGGCAGATACAGTTGACAGTAATGCGCTCGCGGCCGAGATCGACCGCGAGCCCGCGGGTCAGACCGATGACGCCATGTTTCGCGGCGACATAGGGGCTGTTGCCGGGTGACGCGCCCAGTCCTTCGGTCGATGCGACATTGACGATCCGGGGATGCTCGGCCTTTCGCAGATGGGGCAGGGCGGCGCGGATCATCCGCTGATGGGCCGTGAGCATTACCGCCATCGTCGGTTCCCAGCTCTGCTCGTAACTGTCCTCGGCAATGTCCGCCGGGAGGGCAAAGCCCGCGTTGTTGACCAATATGTCGATGCCGCCCAATCTTTGCGCTATGTCGGCAACCACTGCCTTGATGGCCTCGGGGTTGCTGACATCCAGGGCCCAGGCTTGCGCCGAGCCCGGATAGCCCGCCTCTTCGATTTCCTGCACCACGGCATCACATTTGCCCTGATCAAGATCGGTCACCGCAACATGGGCGCCTTCCGAAGCAAAGAGATGCGCCGTGGCCCGGCCCATGCCGCTGGCCGCGCCGGTGATGATCGCGACCTTGCCGGCGATGGATCGGCTCAGGACCTGATAAGGTTCCACGGTCAGGCGGCCAGAAAGCCCTTGAGCCGCTGGTTGATGATCTCGTCCGCCTGCGCCATGATCCGGTCGATCAGTTCCTGGCAGGTCGGGATATCGTTGATCAGGCCGGCGACCATGCCGCAGCTCCAGGCACCTGCGTCCATCGTGCCTTCCAGCATGATCTTGGGATAGACGCCCGCGACCTGTTCGATGACGTCGGAAAATTGCAGGTCGGCACCCTTTTCCTTTTCGATCTCGAGCAGCCGTTCGACCGCCGGATTGGTGAGTACGCGTTCGGTGTTGCGCAGCGGCCGCATTACCAGGCGGGTGTCGAGTTCGCTGGCGGCGACGATCGCGTCCTTCACATTCTGGTGCACCGGCGCTTCCTTGGTAGCGATGAAGCGGGTGCCCATGTTCATGCCTTCGGCGCCCATCGCGAGCGAAGCGACCAGGCTGCGGCCGTCGGCCTGACCGCCGGAGGAGACGAACGGGATGTCCAGTTCATCGGCGGCGCGGAGCAGCAGGATCATGTTCGGAATATCGTCCTCGCCGGGGTGGCCGCCGCATTCGAAGCCGTCGACCGAGACCGCGTCGCAGCCAATGCTCTGCGCCTTCAGCGCGTGGCGGACGGCGGTGCATTTGTGGATCACCTTGATGCCGGCATCGTGCAGCGCGGGGAGCACCTGGACCGGATTGTTGCCGGCGGTTTCGACGACCTTGACGCCGCCCTCGATGATCGCCTTGACCATGCCTTCATAGTCGGGCGAGTTGACCACCGGAAGGAAGGTCAGGTTCACGCCGAACGGCTTGTCGGTCATGTCCCGGCATTTGGCGATCTCGTCGGCCAGCGCCGCAGCCGAGGGCTGGGTCAGCGCGGTGATGATGCCCAGCCCGCCGGCATTGGACACGGCGGCGGCCAGTTCGGCAAATCCCACATAATGCATGCCGCCCTGGATGATCGGATGCTCGATGCCGAAAAGCTCGGTGATGCGTGTTTTCATTGGGATTTGCTCCTGTCATTGGAAGAATTGGAAGCATGTTTGCTCCCACCGGGAATCATTTAATCGCGCGATTAAATAGCAAGCGATTGATCGCCCGTCCAGTCGCCTGTGGTCACGCCTTTCCAAATCTGGTCGGGCGATGTCGCGGACAGCTCTTCGCCCAGCCGCTTCGACCAGAGATGCTCGTTGCCGAGCGCGTCGCGCCAGGCCCAGAGGCGCCGGGTATAATGGTGCAGATCATATTCCTGGGTATAGCCCATCGCGCCATGGACCTGGTGAAAGGGCACGGTCACCGCCTCGACGCTGTGGCCGATCTGGACCTTGGCGATCACCGCCTCGTGCCAAGCCCTTGCCGGGTCATCGGCATTGCCGGCGATGGCACTGGCGGCCTGGGTCGCGGCCATGGTCGCGGCGGCGCATTCCGACGCGGCGAGCGCCAGCTGGTGCTGGATCGCCTGAAATTTCGACAATGGGCGGCCGAATTGTTCGCGCTGCGAGACATAGTCGATCGACAGGTTCAGGGCGGTTTCCATGGTGGCCGCCATCTGCACCGCGCGGACTGTGAGGATCATCGCCTCGAAGGCGCGCCGGGTCAGGTCGGTCCTGGCCGACTGTTCGGCGAGATGGCCGGAAAAGACAAATTGCGTCATGCCATCGGGGGACAGCGATTCCTCGGGAGAGCGAGTCGCGAGGCGATTGTCGAACAGCGCGATTTCGTGATGGGCAGCGTCAAACAGCACGATCTTGTCCGCGTGCATGCCGAACGGGATGTCGGCGGCGGGTGTGGGACCGCTGAGCGCAAAGCTGGCGGTACCGTCGGCGGGGGCCAGGCCGGCCCGGTCGAGCATCCAGTTGGCGACCAATGTCTCGGCAAAGGGCACCGGCGATGCGGCCTGGGCAGAAGCCCAGATCGCGCCGAAGACCTCGTCATGATCGGCGCCAAAGCCGCCATTGTCCTCGCTGACCCAGGCCAGCGGCAGGCCGTTTTCGGCCAGCGCATCCCAGAGCGCCTGCGGATAGTTTCCCGCTTCGGCCTGGTGCGGCACTTCGCGGTCGCACAGGTCGGTGTAGATTTTCGTGGCCGTCTCGGCGACCATGGCTTCGGTGTTGATCATTTGACGAACTCCGTCTGTGCTCCGCACGTGATGCGGAGCTGTGAATTACGAAGAGGGCTCTTGCCTCCGGGGCTCCGCATCGCGTGCGGAGCATATTGCTCTGTAACCCTCATCATCGGAGTCCCAGCTGGCGGGCGATGATCCCGCGCATCACTTCGGTGGTGCCGCCGCGCAGCGTGTTGGGCGGGGAGCGCAATATGCCGATATTCATGATCCGGTGCATGTCGGGGCTCCACTGGTCGGCCGGCAGGTCGTTGAGCATCGCGCGGACCTGCAGGGTCAGGTCATTTTCCAGCCGGTTGCCGAGATCCTTGACCAAGGCCGCCTCGGTTTCCGGCGAAACGCCCCGGTCGAGCAGATTGGCGATGGCCCAGGACATGCCGCGCAATGTGCGCAGACCGGCGATCAGCTTGCCGAGGCGCGCCTGTGAATCGGGGCCCATTTTTTCGCGCAGCAGCCCCAGCGCAGTTTCCAGCGTGATATAGCTGGACAGGAAGCGCTCCGGCCCGGACCGTTCCATCGCCAGTTCGCCGGTCACCTGCGCCCAGCCGCCACCCTCGTCGCCGAGCAGGCAATCGTCGGGGACGATCACGTCCTCGAAATAGACCTCGTTGAAATGGGCGTCGCCGGACAGGTCGACGATCGGCTTGATGGTGACGCCGGGCAGGCTGAGATCGATCATGATCTGCGACAGGCCGACATGGCGGTTGCGGCCATCGGCCGGCGAGGTGCGCAGCAGCGCCACCATATAATGCGAGATATGGGCACCGGAGGACCAGATTTTCTGGCCGTTGATCTTCCAGCCGTCGCTGACTTTCTCGGCCCTGGTCTTGACATTGGCAAGATCGGAGCCGGCACCGGGTTCGCTGAGGCCGATGGCGAAATAGCATTCCCCGGCAGCGATGCGCGGCAGGATATCGCGCTTCTGCTCCTCGGTGCCGTGGGCGAGCAGCATCGGTGCGTGCTGGCGGTCGGCGATCCAGTGGGCTGCGACGGGCGCACCCGCGCGCAGGGTTTCCTCGGTGACGATATAGCGCTCGAGAGCGGACTTGTCGTGACCGCCATATTGGCTGGGCCAGGTCAGGCCGATCCAGCCGCGCTTGCCCATCTTCCGGGAAAATTCGGGATCGGCAGAGGCCATCCAGCATTCCGGTTCGGGCCTGAAATTGCCGGCCTCGCGCTCTGCCCTGAGAAAGGCCTGCAGTTCCTCGCGCAGCTCTTCAAGCGCCGGATCGGGCTGGATGACGGGGAAGTTAAATCTTTGCATTGTATTGGCCTTTGTTACTGTCGCCGTTCGTCCTGAGCCTGTCGAAGGACGCTTGCCAGGATGCTTGGACAAGCTCAGCATGAACGGGTCTGGTCTGCCCTCTGGTCCTCATGGCGTCACGATATCGAATTGCGGATCGACCTCGTCGAGCGCCATGAACATATGGGCCATCAGCGCATCGTTGCCGCTGATCACCATCTGCTTGTCGCGGATCAGCTCCATCGGACTGACCTGTCGCATGAGCAGCCTGGTGAACAGCGCCCGGCTGATAGTGATCTGCACGTCCGATCCCTCGGCGGTGATGGCATAATCCTCCCTGCGCGGGAACATCACGCTCTTGCCGAGATCGATGCTGACCGCTTCCTTGCGGTCGGGGAACCAGAAGCGGAGGATGCCGCCGTCGCCCTGCATCTTTGCCGGATTGAAGCGGGTCGCCATCGCGTCGAACAGGTCGACCGCCTGGATGCCGCTGAGCACCCGGGCATTGGCACTGCTGATCGAGTCCCTGGCAATATTGCCTTCGCGCAACTCCCTGGCACCCACCAGATAGATATTGCGCCAGGTTCCGGCCTCGGCCTGGAAACCAAGCTGTTCATAGGCGGCGGCCAGCCATTTTCTGGCGGTTTCATTCGCCGGATCGGCAAAGACCAGATGGTTGAAGACCGTGGCGGCCCAGCGATAGTCGCCGGCGGCAAACGCCTTTTCGCCGACGGCCAGTGCTTTGGCGGAGCCACCCATTGCCTCGACATATTTTTTCGCGCCATCGACCGGCGGCAACTCGTGATAATGGGCCGGCACCGCATCCCACCAGCCGAAATAGCGCTGGTAGACCGCCTTGCTGTTGTGGTTGAGCGTGCCATAATAGTCGCGCACGCCGAAGTCGCTTTTGGCAAAATCCGGCTCGCCGATATTCTCGGCAATCTCGTCCATGGTTGCGCCCTGGTTGGCCTGCCGCATGGTCTGGTCATGGACATAGCGATAGATGCCGCGCTGGTTCTTCAGTGCCGTCTTCACATTGTCGCTGCCCCAGGTCGGCCAGTGATGGGAGGCCAACATGACGTCCGATTTTGCGCCATATCTGGCGAGCATCGCGTCGATCACCTTGCTCCATTTTAGCGTATCACGAACCAGAGCGCCGCGCGGGGTCAGCACATTGTGGAAGGTGCGGGTTGCGACTTCGGCGGTGTGGAGAGCCTTGAACTGGGGCAGGTAGAAAACCAACTCGGCTGGTGCTTCGGTTTCGCTCGCATCCATGAAGTCGAACGTGATGCCGTCGACGGTTAGGGTCTCGCCATCCTCGCTGATCGAGCGTGTGGGCGGCACCAGCGAAACATCGCCGCTCGACAATTTCTGGCCGAGGCCGCCGCCGACATGGCCGGTCTTGCCGACCGGCAGGGCGGTGCCGAACTGATATTGCACGCGCCGGTTCATCGCGGTGCCGGCGATCACGCTTTCGCCCACCGACTCGGCGAGAAAGCCGTGCGGAGCGATGACCTGGATCTTGCCGGCCGCAATATCCCCGGGCGAAGCGACACCGGCGACGCCGCCGAAATGGTCGCCATGGCTGTGGGTGAAGATCACCGCCACCACGGGCCGGTCGCCAAGCGTTTCGTTGGCGAGCGCCAAGCCCGCCCTGGCCGGGGCGGGTGTGGTCAGCGGATCGATGATGATCCAGCCGGTTTTGCCGACGATCAGCGTCATCTGCGCCAGGTCATAGCCGCGGATCTGGTAGATGCCGGGCACGACCTCGAACAGGCCGTGGATGCTGTTGAGCTTTGCCTGCCGCCACAGCGAAGGATTGACGGTGTCCGGGGCGGCGCCTTCGACAAAGTCGAACTGGCGGGAGTCCCAGGCAATGGAACCGTCCTCGTTGAGGATCCGGTCACTGGGGATTTTGGCGAGAAAACCGCGCCTGGCATTTTCGAAATCGGTCTGGTCGGCGATCGGCAGACTGGCGGCAACCTGTGCATTGGCGGCCTTTGTGGCGTCGGTCGCGACGCCTTCGGGAGGGGCGGCCAATAGAGGTGCTGCCGATATCAGGGCGGCGATCAAAATTGCGGACTTTTTCATTCTATCCCTCCTACCCCTTCCCCTGCCCAGTCAGGGGGCCATCTCACGACATTGCCTCGACGCGCCATCAGGAGATGGACTCCCGCCTTCGCGGGAGAACGCCCCTACGCCCCCTTGAACACCGGCTTGCGCTTTTCCAATATCGCATCAATCGCTTCCCGATGGTCGTCAAGCTGCTGCAACACGCCCTGGAACAGCGCCGCCTGATCGAGATTTTCCTTCAGCGTCACGCTCTGCGCCGTCCGCACCAGTTCCTTGGTCTTGCGGATTGCCAGCGGCGGCAATGCCACAACCATTTCGGCCAGTTCATACGCCCGTTCGTGCAGCTTGTCATTGGCGACCACTTCCGACACCAGGCCATAATCCAGCGCCTTGTGCGCATCGATAAATTCGCCGGTGAACAGCATCTGGTTGGCCCGGGCCTGGCCGATGATCCGCGGCAGCAGCCAGGCACCGCCGTCGCCCGGGATGATGCCGACGCGCAGGAAGCTTTCGGCAAAGATCGCGTCCTCGCCGGCGATCCGGATATCGCACATCGTGGTGAGATCATTGCCGGCACCGATCGCATGGCCGTTTACCGCTGCGATCACCGGTACCGAGATCTGCGAAAAGGCCAGCGGAATCCGCTGGATGCCGGTCTTGTACCAGTTCTCGATCTGCAGCGGTGTCATGTTCTGCTCGGCGGTCATCGCCTTGATCTCGTGCAGATTGCCGCCGGAGGAAAAGCTCTTGCCGCTGGCGGCGAGCACGACGCAGCTGACGCCGGCATCGGCGTCGGCCCGGTTGATCGCATTGACCAGTGCCTCGCATAGGTCCTTGGACAGCGCGTTGCGCGTTTCCGGCTTGTTCAGCGTGAGTGTCACGATGCGGTCATTTTTTTCGTAGAGGACGACGTCTGCCATTGAATATTTCCTTGCCCTGCTTTTTCTTGCTTATGCTCCTGTCATTGCAGGGGCCAATGGATTCTGCAAGACTCGCTCGGCTCAACTCGCTAAATGAACGATAATGATCCGACAGAAAATTCCAACCGCAAGCCAGGAAGAAGCCGGCTTCACGCTGGTGGAACTGATGGTGTTGCTGCTGATCATCGGGCTGATGGCATCGGTCGTCGTCTTTTCCTTTCCCGCCGGCAGCAGCGCGCTGGAGGAAGATGCGCAGCGCTTTGCCGCGCGCACCGCCGCGCTGCGCGACAATGCGATCCTCCAGTCGCGGCCGATGGCGGTGCAGGTGACGCCGTCCGGCTACAGCTTTCTGGAACGGCGCAAGGGCAGCTGGTCGGTGATCGAGGACAAGCCGTTCGTGTCGACCGACTGGTCGAAGGGCGTGACCGCGAAGACCGGCGAGAAGCCAATGATGATCAGCTTCGAAAGCACCGGCCTGCCCAGCGACCAGGCCGAGCTGGTGCTGCAGGGCGAGGCGCAGAGCCGCCGCGTGCTGATTGCGCCGATGGGCGATGTGCAGCTGGCGGGGGCCGCACCATGATCAGGCAGCGCCCATTTCCTTCCGGAGAACGCGGTTTCACCCTGATCGAGATGCTGGTGGCCTTGTCGGTGTTCAGCCTTGCCGCGCTCTCCCTGATCCGGTTGCAGGCCTATACCACCAACAATGCCGCCGAGCTGCAGTTGCGCGTCGTCGCCCAGTCGGTGGTCCGCAACCGGGCGGTCGAAATCCTCACCGACCCGCGGCCGCCCGCGCTCGGGGAGCAGAGCGGCGTGGTCGAAAATGGCGGCTGGCAATGGCAATGGACGCAGGATGCGAAACTCACCGAGGACCAGCGCTTCATCCAGGTCGACATTAGTGCGCGCGAGGACGACAGCGGTGCACCGGCCTCGCTCACCATCCTGCGACCGTCGCAGCTGGTGCTCGACGAGTCGGTGCCGGAACCGGCCGCCAACTAGCAAAGCGCAGGGAAAAATCTCATGTTTGACCTTTGTTTCGACCGGAACAGGGGTTAGAAGCGCGGGGAAATGAACCGACGGATAGAAAAATGAGCAAACTTGAAGACGCATTGGAAGATTTCGACATGGACGACCTTCCCGAGGAAGACGAGTCGCTGCTCGAATGGTGGGACTTCGATGATCGGGCCGAAATGGTGGCTGCGGTCGCCGGCGATATCCAGTTCATCATCGAAAGCGCCCTCGATGCGCGCGGCGATGCCCTGCTTGCCCTGCCGGCGGGTGACGACGCCATGCCGGTGCTCGAGGCGCTGGCGGAAAAGCCGATCAAGTGGAAATATGTCACGATCATTCCGACCCATGACCTGCTGGTGCCGCTCGACGATTCGCGGAGCCAGGTGAAGAAGCTGGCCGGCCTGTTCCTGACTCGCGGCGCCCGGGTGCTGCCCCTGGCGCCGGAGCATGAGGACTATCACATGGCGGGCGCCGCTGCCGATGCCCGGCTGCGCGACACCAAATGGCCACCCGACCTGGTGCTGCTCGGCATGGGTGCCGACGGCAGCACCGCTGGCATCGTCGAAAGCGCCGACATGGAAGAGGCGCTCGACGGGCCGCCCGAAAAAATCGCGGTCGGCTTGCTCCCGGAAGACGGCGACACGCCGCTGGTGACGATCACCAAGGCGGCGATCTGCGAAGCGCGCACGGTGGTGGTTCTGCTGAAGGGCGCAGACAGCCAGACGATGCTGGAAAGCGAGATCGAACAGGGCGCGACCAGCATGGCACCGATCGGTCGGATATTTGCCGATCTCGCCGTGCCTGTGGACATCTATGTGGAAAATTGAGGGATTATAGCAAGTGTCTATCGTCGGACGTTGCGACTATCGATTGATTTAACTGTACGATTAAACCATGGTGCCGGGAAAGCGAATCGCCGAAGCAGGCGATCGATTATCTGGAGAACGACCGACCATGCATCCTTCCGTCCACGCAAGGGAAAATCCCGACAAGCCAGCCGTTATCATGGCAAGTTCCGGGCAGGTCATCACTTATGGCGAGCTGGACAGGCTATCGAACCGGGTCGCCCAGCTCTATCGCAGCCGCGGCCTGCAGATTGGCGACACGGTCGCCGTCTGCATGGAAAACCATCCGCAATTCTTCCCGGTCACCTGGGGATCGCAGCGATCCGGCCTGTTCCAAGTCGCCATTTCCAGCCGCCTGACGCCCGACGAAGTCAGCTATATCCTGAAGGATTCGGGCGCCAAGCTGCTGATCAGTTCGCAGAAGATGCTGCCGGTCATCGACCAGGTTCGTGAGTTGAATCCCGATGTCGACCAGCTGATCTTTGGCGTGGACGACGAGCGCGCTATCGAGCCGGTGCTCGAATCGATGCCAGACACGCCGATCGCAGACGAGCGCGCCGGTATCGACATGCTCTATTCGTCGGGCACGACCGGCCAGCCCAAGGGCGTGAAACTGCCCTTGCCGCTGGAGGAAGATATTGCCGGGCCAAATGGCATAGCCACGCTAGCCCAGATGATATTCGGCTTTCACCCGGACTGCGTCTATCTCTCGCCGGCGCCGCTCTATCATGCGGCGCCGCTGCGCTGGAACATCGCGGTGCAGGCGCTGGGCGGCACCAGCATAATCATGGAGAAATTCGATCCCGAACATGCGCTGCAGCTGATCGAGAAATATAAATGCGATGTCGGCCAGTGGGTGCCGACCCATTTTGTCCGGATGCTCAAATTGCCGGAAGAAATCCGCAACAAATATGACGTGTCCTCGATCAGGAGCGCGGTGCACGCCGCCGCTCCCGTGCCGGTGCCGATCAAGGAAGCGATGATCGAATGGTGGGGGCCGGTGCTCAACGAATATTATGCCGGGACCGAGGGCAATGGCTTTGTCTTCTGCAACAGCGAGGGCTGGCTGGCGCACAAGGGCACGGTCGGGCAGCCGATCAATTGCTTCGTCCATATCTGCGATGAAAATGGCGAGGAAGTGCCGGTGGGCGAAGAGGGCCAGATCTATTTCGAGAGCGGCTCCAAGTTCGAATATCACAATGATCCGGAGAAGACCAAGGCAGCAACCCACGAAAAGGGCTGGACCTCGCTGGGCGATGTCGGGAAGCTGGACGAAGACGGCTTTCTCTATCTGACCGACCGCAAGAGCTTCATGATCATTTCCGGCGGAGTGAATATCTATCCGCAGGAAATCGAAAATCTGTTGGTCACCCATCCGAAGGTTGCCGACGCTGCCGTCATTGGCGCGCCGGACGAGGATATGGGCGAGAAGGTCGTCGCCGTCGTGCAGCCGATGGACATGGCGGAAGCGGGCGAGGATCTGGCGCAGGAACTGGAAGCCTATCTCCGCCGCTCGCTCTCCGGCGTCAAGGTGCCGCGCCGGATCGATTTCCGCGCCGAACTGCCGCGCCATGCCACGGGCAAGCTCTACAAGCGGCTGCTGCGCGACGAATATTGGAACAAGCAGGAAGGCGAAACAGTCTGATGGCAACGCAAGCGGAACCCATTCTGACCGGCCCGGATGCCCAGGCGATCATCGATCCCGCCAATTATGTCGACTGGGATGGTCTGCTGGACCGGTTCGACCGGCTGCGCAGCGAAACGCCGGTGGTGCGGGTGGTCAACGACGAGGTCCACGATCCCTTCTGGCTGGTCACCAGCTATGATGACGTGATGCGGATCAGTAAGGATAACAAGCTTTTCCTCAACAGCCCGCGTAGCGTTACCTTCAGCGACAAGAATAGCGGTGCCTTCGTCAAGTCGATTACCGGTGGTGATCCCAATCTGGTCCGTTCGCTGGTTGCCCTCGATGCCCCGACCCACCCGCAATATCGCCGGCTGACGCAGGACTGGTTCATGCCCAAGAATATTCGCCAGATGGAAGACGAGATCAGCGCGCTTGCCAGGGTCACGGTCGACCGGCTGGTCGATGCCGGCGGCCAGGCCGATTTTGTGCCGCTGGTTTCCGCCCCCTATCCGCTGCATGTGGTGATGCAGATCCTGGGCGTGCCGGAAGCGGACGAGCAGCGGATGCTGTTTCTCACCCAGCAGATGTTCGGCGGCCAGGACGAGGATCTCAACAAGTCCGGCATGGCCAATATGACTCCGGAGCAGATCATGCAGCTGGTGGTCGGCGCGGTCGCCGATTTCGAAGCCTATTTCGCCAAGCTGACCGAGGAGAAACGCGCCCATCCTACCGATGACGTAGCGAGCGTGATCGCCAATGCGAAAGTCGACGGCGCGCATCTCAGCGACCGCGACATGGCGGGCTATTATATCATCCTGGCGGCAGCCGGCCATGACACGACCTCGGCCTCGACCGCCGGCGCGATGATGGCGCTGGCCCGCGACCCCGAACAATTTGCTCGGCTCAAGGCCAACCGCGATTTGCTCCCCGGGATTGTCGAGGAAGCGATCCGCTGGACGACGCCGGTGCAGCATTTCATGCGCACGGCAGCGGAAGACACGGAGCTTGGCGGGCAGAAGATTGCCAGGGATGACTGGCTGATGATCAGCTATATCGCGGCCAACCATGATCCGGACATCTTCCCCGACCCGCGCAAGTTTGATGCGAGCCGTTCGCCCAACCGGCATTTGGCTTTTGGTGCCGGGGCGCACCAATGTCTCGGTCTGCACATGGCGCGGATGGAGATGAAAATCCTGTTCAACGAACTGCTCGACCGGATCGAGACGCTGGAGCTGGCCGGCGAGCCGGTCCGCGCCAAATCGACCTTTGTCGGTGGGCTCAAGACCCTGCCGATCCGCTACACTCTATCAAAATGAAGGGCGCGAACCGCCTTCCAATCCACTATAAGCGACTCAAATAGAATCATAAGGAGAGCATCATGGTTACCCAGTACAAGAATCTCATCAATGGCGAAATGGTCAGCACTTCGCAGATGCTGGACGTCGTCAATCCGGCCAATGAAGAAGTGATCGGCCAGGTCCCCGCCTGCGGCGAAGCCGAACTCGACCAAGCGGTTGCCGCCGCCCGCGCCGCGTTCAAGACCTGGTCGAAGAAGCCGATCGACGAGCGCCGCAAGGTGGTCCAGGCGATCGCCGGGGTGATCAACGAGAATAATGACGAGCTGTTCCGTCTGCTGACCGCCGAGCAGGGCAAGCCCCATGCCCAGGCGCAGGGTGAAATCGCCGGTGCTGCCTATATGGCGGGATCGCAGGCGACGCTGGAACTGGAAGACGAGATCAACGAGGACACGGAGCAGCGGCTGAGCCGCACCCGCCGCGTGCCGGTCGGCGTTGTCGGCGGCATCGTGCCGTGGAATTTCCCGGTGATGATGGCGGTGCAGAAAATCGCACCGGCGCTGCTGTCCGGTTGCACGATCGTGCTCAAGCCTTCACCATTTACGCCGCTGACCACCCTGCGTCTGGCCGAGCTGATCAAGGATGTCGCCCCTCCCGGCGTGGTCAATATCATCACCGGCGAGGACAGCCTGGGGCCGCTGATCACCGCCCATCCCGATATCGACAAGATCACCTTCACCGGCTCGACCGCCACCGGCAAGAAAATCATGGAAAGCGCTTCCAGGGATCTCAAGCGGATCACGCTGGAACTGGGCGGCAATGACGCCTCGATCGTGCTGCCCGATGCCAATGTCGAGAAGGTTGCCGAGCAACTGTTCTGGTCGAGCTTCACCAATGCCGGCCAGATCTGCGTCGCCGCCAAGCGCATCTATATCCACGAGGATATTTATGACGAGCTCAGCGCCGCGATTGCCGCCTATGCCAGGAATGTGAAGGTTGGTGACGGCTCGCAGCAGGGCACGGCGGTCGGTCCGATCCAGAACAAGAAGCAATATGAGCGGGTGCTGGAACTGATCAAGGATGCCAAGGACAATGGCTACAAGTTCCTGGTCGGCGGCGATGCCCAGGACGAGAGCATTCCCGGCTATTATGTACCGATCACGATTCTCGACAATCCGCCGGAAGATGCGCGGATCGTAGCCGAGGAGCAATTCGGTCCCGTCATGCCGCTGATGAAATTCAGCACCACCGAAGAAGCGATCAGCCGCGCCAATAACAGCGAATATGGTCTGGCTGGCGCGGTCTGGACCGCCGATCCCGATGAAGGCGTCCGGGTTGCCGAGCAGCTCGAAACCGGCACTGTCTGGGTCAACGAGTTCCTCCACCTGTCACCCTTCGCGCCCTTTGGCGGACACAAGCAGTCCGGCTTTGGCGCCGAATATGGCAAGGAAGGCCTGCTCGAATTCACCTATCCGCAGGTGATCACGGTCAAGAAGGACAATGTGCCGGCCTGATACCGGCATGCCATGATGCGAATGGGCCGGTTATCACTATTGTGATGGCCGGCTTTTTCGTTTGACGCTGGCGCCGGTGCGGTTTAACCGGGCAGTTAAATTTTAGACTCTCAACCAATCAAAGGAATATCATTATGGCAGAAGCCTATATTGTTGATGCGGTTCGCACCGCTGGAGGCCGTCGCGGCGGCCGTTTGGCCGGCGTGCATCCGGTCGATCTCGGAGCGGCTACGCTCGACGCGATCGCCGATCGCAATGATTTCGACGCGAGCGCGATCGAAGACGTGATCACCGGCTGCGTCATGCAGGGCGGCGAGCAGAGCGGCGATGTTGGCCGCAACGCGGTGCTGGCTTCGAAATTGCCCGACAGCATTCCGTCGGTTTCGATTGACCGGCAGTGCGGCTCTTCGCAGCAGGCGATCCAGTTTGCGGCGCAGGGCGTGATGTCCGGCACCCAGGACATGGTCCTGGCGCATGGTATCGAGAGCATGAGCCGGGTACCGATGGGTTCGACCTTCAAATTGTTCAAGGATGCCGGCCTTGGCACGAACATGTCGGAAAGGCTGCAAGCAGCCTATCCAGGCATCCAGTTCAGCCAGTTCATGGGTGCCGAAATGATGGTCAAGAAGCATGGATTTACCCGCCAGGACTTGGACGAATTTGCGCTGGAAAGTCACCAGAAGGCGATCAGGGCGGTCGAATCCGGCGCTTTTGACAAGGAGATTGTCGCGATCGAAATCGAAACCGCCGAAGGCAAGGAACAGCACAGGGTGGATGAAGGCATCCGTTTTGACGCGACGATGGAAAGCATCGGTGCGGTCAAGCTGCTGCAGGAAGGCGGCGCGATTACCGCTGCCAACGCCAGCCAGATTTGCGACGGTTCCAGTGCGGTTCTGGTCTGCTCGGAACAGGCGCTCAAGGATCACGGCCTGACCCCGCGCGCGCGCATCGTCAACCTGACGGTGACCGCCGGTGATCCGGTGATCATGCTGGAAGAGCCGCTGTTCGCGACCGACCGTGCGTTGCAGCGTGCCGGCATGAAGATCGGCGATATCGACCTTTATGAAGTCAACGAGGCCTTTGCCCCGGTGCCGCTTGCCTGGCTGAAGCATGTCGGCGCCGACCGCGACAAGATCAACGTCAACGGCGGCGCGATCGCTCTCGGCCACCCGCTCGGCGCTTCGGGCACCAAGCTGATGGCAACATTGCTCAACGCCATGGAGGCGCGCGGATCGAAATATGGCCTGCAGACGATGTGCGAAGGCGGCGGCCAGGCCAATGTCACGATCATCGAGCGTCTGGGCTAATGTAAATAACCGTCATCCTGAACTTGTTTCAGGATCTCTTGCCGCATGGCGCGGACTCGCCAGGGATCCTGAAACAAGTTCAGGATGACGAATGACAGAAGAAAGAGAAAAACATGGAACTCAACAGCAATATCTCGGCCGTGATTACCGGTGGTGCTTCCGGCCTCGGCGCGGCAACCGCTCGTCGGCTGGCCGCCAAGGGCGTCAAGGTCGCATTGTTCGACCTCAACGAGGAAAAAGGCGAAGCGCTGGCCAGCGAACTGGGCGGGGTTTTCTGCAAGGTCAACGTAACCGACGATGACAGTGTCGACGCCGGCTTTGAAAAGGCCCGCGCCGCCAATGGCCAGGAACGCATTCTGGTCAATTGCGCCGGCATCGGCAACGCGATCAAGACGGCCAGCCGCTCCAAGGAAGACGGTTCGATCAAGCATTTCCCGATGGATGCCTTCAATTTCGTCATCCAGGTCAATCTCGTCGGCACATTCCGCTGCATCGCCAAATCGGCCGCCGGGATGCTGACCCTCGATCCGCTGGAAGATGGTGATCGCGGGGCCATGGTCAACACTGCTTCGGTGGCCGCCGAGGACGGGCAGATCGGTCAGGCAGCCTATGCCGCGTCCAAGGGCGGCGTCGTCGGCATGACCCTGCCGATCGCCCGCGACCTGTCCCGCGAGGGCATTCGCGTCAACACCATCCTGCCCGGCATTTTCGACACGCCGCTGCTTGCCGGTGCCCCGCAAAATGTCCGCGATGCGCTCGGCGCCATGGTGCCGCATCCGCCGCGGCTCGGCCAGCCGGACGAATATGCCGCGCTCGCCCTGTGCATGATCGAGACGCAATATTTCAACGGCGAGGATGTCCGGCTCGACGGCGGTATCCGGATGGCGCCGCGCTGATCATCAAACCGGAAGGGCTGCGAGAAACTCGCGGCCCTTTTTGTATCCCCAGGAGAGTCGCATGACCGAATATACCCAGATCCTCTACGATGTCGCCGACCAGATCGCGACGATCACGATCAACCGGCCGGAAAAGATGAACGCCTTTACCGGGACGATGATCCGGGAAATGACCGATGCGTTCGACCGCATCGATGCCGACGACAATGTCCGGGCGGTGGTCGTGACCGGAGCCGGCGACCGCGCCTTTTGCGCCGGTGCCGACCTGACTCCCGATGACGGCAGGAAACCCTTCGCCAGCGAAGAGCCGGTCGAGGATTATTCCGATCCCCGGGTCCGTGACGGTGGCGGATTGCTGATCCTTCGCATCTATCAATGCCTGAAGCCCGTGATCGGCGCGATCAACGGCGTGGCGGTCGGCGTCGGTGCGACGATGCTGCTGCCGATGGACATGCGGCTGGCCAGCGAGACGGCGCGCTTCGGCTTTGTCTTTGCCCGGCGCGGCATTGCGCCCGACGGCGCGGCCAGCTGGTTTTTGCCCAATCTGGTCGGCCGGGCGCAGGCACTGGAATGGTGCCTGACCGGCCGTGTGTTCGACGCCGAGGAA
>Ga0209346_1000981_pt1 | contig 18753 bp, 20 predicted proteins | sample AutmiccommunBRH9_FD_187381 | JGI IMG/M metagenome (GOLD analysis project Ga0209346, IMG submission 187381) | Deep subsurface microbial communities from Mt. Terri, Switzerland - Autotrophic microbial communities BRH/9 (SPAdes) (version 2) | ecosystem: Environmental > Aquatic > Deep subsurface >...
CGTTCGCCGACAGCCGCTTCAAATGATCCGATAATCCAAACAAACCTGCCTGCTTCATCACCGCCTCCTCATCAAAACAATGAATCAGATCACGCGCTAAAATGCGAGAGGTTTTTGGAGGTGCCCAGCTTGTATATGCGCGCGTGAAGGCGCTCAGTTCACTGTAGCCCAGCTTGGCAGCAACTTCGGAGAGGTTGCGGGTTCCTTCCAGAAAGTAGAGATGGCAGGTATCGCGTCGGACTTGCTCCAGCAGATGGCGATAGGAAAGGCCTTCGGCTACCAGTTTGCGTCGCAATGTCCTTTCCGCCATGCCAAATGTCAGGGCCGCTGCCTCGAGGCTCAGGCCGGACTTGTCGAGCAGACATAAAAGATATTCATAGGTGAGTTTCGTGATGTTTCTCGGCTCGAATCGGCTTCGCGAGAAAAACTCCTGTTGCCTGCGAATAGCCGAAACAATCATGGGATCTTTTCCTGATATCGTCTTGGTCATCGCCAGCCGGTGATATTCGAGATAAGCAGACGGTCGGTTGAAGTGGCAGGGAATCGGCGGCCTGGTCGGATCAGCTTGCGGGAAGCCCCTGAAACCTTCCGGCCGCGGATGGCAAAAATGTGCGGCCTTGACCGTTTTGAAGCGACCATCGGCAAGCAGTTCGCCGCAATGAAAGACCAGCGCGAAAATGATGTGCAGAATATCGGGGGAAACCGATTTGTCATGGTCCCATACCAGGCGGTCACCCGTTGAAAGCGGCATAAGTTTTACGACAGGCTTTGCCTCACCCAAGCCTTGTGCCGCCACGAGATCGAGCAAAGCTTCGCCAAAGCGGGGCTGGAAAAAGGCAGCATAGCCAGGATCGGAAAACCCCTGTGGAATCATTTGCTGGCCGATGGCCGAATGGATATCGGCCCGATTCAATTCTTCCTGCGCTGCGGCACAGAGACGGGCAATCGAATCATCACCCAGTTGGCGGCCGGGGTCGCGCATTTCCGGTTCGGAGCATCGAAGCGCGCTCAACAACTGGGGCTTGCGAGCTTGTAAAGCATGGCAGCCGAGATAGGCGCGGTACAGAAACGAAGCCGAAACCTTCAAGCTTGTGGATGCCGGGTAGTCCATGATCCCAAGCTATGGGAGTATGGGTATCCCGCTCAACCGGCTTTCGACAAAGATGCAAAAATGGCGACGAAACTGTCGATTGTAATGAATTTGCGAAAAGAACCGCAGAATCAATATCTAATAACGGAGGCACCCCAGGTGAATCCGCCGCCCATGGCTTCCAGAACCAGCAGATCGCCGGACTTGATGCGACCGTCCCGTACGGCTGTATCCAGCGCAAGAGGGACCGAGGCGGCCGATGTGTTGGCGTGGAGATCGACGGTCTTGATGACCTTTTCCGGCGCCAGATTTAGTTTTTTGGCGGTCGCGTCCAATATCCGGGCATTTGCCTGATGCGGAACGACCCAGTCGATATTGTCGATCGATTCCCCTGCTTCTTCGAGAACCTCCTTCAATACCGAAGAGAGGTTGACGACGGCATGGCGAAAAACCTCGCGGCCCTTCATGCGCAGCTTACCCACGGTCCCGGTGGTGCCGGCACCGCCGTCGACATATAGCAACTGATTGTGCGCACCATCCGCGTGCAGCCGGGTCGCAAGGATGCCTCGTTCACCCTGTTCGCCGGCGAGCACGATCGCACCTGCTCCATCGCCAAAAAGTACGCAGGTTCCGCGATCTTCCCAATCCAATATTCGGCTGAATGTTTCAGCCCCGATGACCAGCGCATTGTGGGCGCTGCCGGCCCGGATCATGCTGTCCGCCACGGAAAGGGCATAGAGGAAGCCCGAGCATACCGCTGCAACGTCAAAAGCCACGCAGCCGTTGCAGCCCAGCGCATCCTGCACGATGGTGGCGGTGGCGGGGAAGGTCTGGTCGGGTGTCGCTGTTGCGACGATGATCAGATCGATATCAGCGCTGCTGAAGCCTGCTGCCTGCATGGCCTTTTGTGCAGCTTCAATGGCAAGGGTGGATGTGGTTTCGTCATCTTCGGCAATGTGACGAAACCGGATGCCGGTGCGTTCGACGATCCATTCGTCGGTTGTATCGACACGCTTGGCAAGCTCGGCATTGGATACACGAGTTCGGGGCAGCGCCGACCCGGTTCCCTTGATAACCCCACGCATGGCAGCCGGGACGCTCATTTCGCCACCGCGCCTGCCGGCGACGCCTCGCTGATTTTCGTCAGATCTTCGCTGATGCGTTCCAAGATACTATCCTCCACCAGTCGCGCGGCAACTTCAACGGCATTGGCTACGCCTTTTGCATCCGCACTGCCATGACTCTTGACCACGACGCCGTTCAGACCCAGAAAAACGGCTCCATTATGGTTGTTGGGGTCGAGCTGGTCCCGCAGCATTTCCGTTGCCGGCCGGGATATCAGAAATCCGATCTTGGACCGCAGACTACTCAAAAAGCTTCGCTTCAGCAAGTCAGTGACGAATCGGGCGGTACCTTCAAGCGCCTTGAGCGCTACATTGCCGGAGAAACCGTCGGTTACAATCACATCGACTTCGCCTGTCGATATCTTGTCCGCTTCGGTGAATCCCAGAAAATCCATATGCAAACCGCCGGTATTTTTGAGCGTTGCAGCCGCTTCCTGGATGGTCCCCGTCCCCTTCGCTTCTTCGGTCCCGATATTCAGCAGCTTCACCTTGGGCCGATCAAAACCGTGCATGATCCGGCTGTAGGCAGCACCCATGACGGCAAACTGCACCAGATTGCGGCTATTGCATTCGGTATTTGCGCCGAGATCGAGCATGACGACATCGGTGTCTTTCATGGTCGGCAGCAAGGCCGACAGGGCGGGGCGATCAATGCCCGGCATCGTGCGCAACGCAAGCTTGGCGATGGCCATTAGCGCACCGGTGTTGCCGGCACTCACGGCCGCGCTGACCTCGCCGGTCTTCAAGGCATTCACGGCCATGCCCATCGAGGTGGTTTTGGAATTGCGCAACGCCTGCCCGGGCTTGTCATCACCGGACACCACGTCGGGCGCGTGCAGGATTTCGGAGGCGGCGCGGAGATTGGGATGATGCTCGAGCGCTTCTCTTATCTGCGCTTCGTCGCCGACAAAGAGAAACTGAAAACCCGCATGACGGTGCCGGGCGAGCGCCGCGCCGGCAACCATGACACGCGGGCCTTCATCTCCGCCCATCGCATCAATCGCGATTCGCGGCCTCATTCCCACCGATTATTCCCCTTGATTGCGCGTCAGAAGCCCAGAGACTAGCCGATTAGAGATCGGCGGCCAAGACTTCACGGCCGTTATAGTGGCCACAGGCTCCACACAGATGGTGCGGGCGTTTCAATTCGCCGCAGTTCGGGCATTCCTGATAGGCTTCGACTTTCAAAGCATCATGAGACCGGCGCATACCGCGTTTGGACGGCGTAGTTTTTCTTTTAGGTACAGCCATTGCTAAGCCTGTTCTTTACATTAAAAAATACATAGCATGCTCAATATGCCAATCAGCCAAGTTTATCAAACCAGTCCCTGTTGTTGCAGAGAATCGCTTGGTCTTGGTTCAGCAGATTGCACGCGAAGAGGCGCGTATAATGATTTTCCTGTGCGTTGCAAGCATTGTGCCTCTATAGCGGGCCGATAATTTTCATATAGTGGGGGTGCCTGATGATTTTACCGATTACTTTGACCGTGGCGGGCGCTGCGGCGCTCATCAATATCTGGTTGATGACCCGCGTGGGACAGGTGCGGACCAGCGAAAAAATCAGTGTCGGCGATGGCGGCAATGAAAAGGTGATTCGCCGGATGCGAGCTCACAGCAATTATATCGAAAGCGCCCCTTTCGTGCTCGTTCTGGTCGGAGCGATCGAGCTTGCCAGCACCGCCCCTCCCGTATGGCTGTGGATCGTGGGCGGATTATATCTGCTCGGCCGAGTTGCGCATGGCGTCGGCATGGATGATGGCAGATTTGGCAAAGGCCGGATGATCGGTACGATTGTAACGATGCTGGTCCTGCTTGGGCTGGCAATCTATGCGATCACCATTCCCTATCTGCAAGGCTGAAACTGGGCCGCTGCGACCATCAGCTTGCCGGACACTGCCCTGATAGCGGCCTCAGCCAGTAGCTAATGTCCCGGGCCGCAAATAGGCGAACATGTGGGGGATATAGTCCGCCTTGCCGAGTTCGACCTTTTCGCTGCGCAGAATGGCGTAGGCGGTCATTAGGTGGAAATAAAACTGGGGCAGCGCCCAGTCTCTTGCATATTGCTCCGCTGTCAGATCAAAAACCATGCCGTTCGGGAGTTCATGGGCGATCTTCTTTCCCGGGTCGGCGTCCAGTGCGTGTGAGCCCACTCCATCCAGCAGCGCAATTGTTTGCTGGATTCGCTGCTGCGCGTCGGTGATGGAGCCTGGCTGTCCGGCGGCGTTTCGTGCCTCCTCGAGCAGTTCTGCGAGAGCGGCCGGGAATTCCTCGCCTCTTAGTCGGTGGACGGCTTCGTGCGCCTGTACACAGGCAAAGCGCACCTGTGTCGCCAGCGGGAACATGTCCGGCGCGAGACGCGCAGACAACAACGCCTCCGCTTCCGCTGCCGGCATTTGCCTGCCAGCCTTGTCCAGCCAGCCAGACAGCGTATTGAGCATCTGCGTATAGGTGGGGACGAGTAGATTCGTTAGGGTCATGCGTGTCTGTTCATTCTCGTGGACCTGCTTGTGATGTCGGTCCTAGCGCGCCGCCAGGACATCATCCGCAACAAAGGCATTGGTCTTGCGCTCGTAGCCAAACTGGCTGGTCGGACCATGGCCGGGAATGAAGGTCACATCATCGCCGAGGGGCCACAGCTTCTGAGTGATCGCATCGATCAGATCCTGATGGTTGCCACGCGGAAAATCGGTCCGGCCGATTGATCCCTGAAACAGAACATCGCCGACCACGGCCAGTCTCGACGGCTGATGGTAGAAAATCACATGGCCCGGCGTGTGGCCGGGACAGTGGATGACGTCGAGCACCAGATCACCGACGGTCACCTGATCCCCGTCCTTCAGCCAGCGATCCGGCTCGAAACTTTTCGCCACCATGCCGTAACGCGCGCCATCGCTATCCAGCTGGTCTATCCAGAAGCGGTCGTCCTCGTGCGGTCCCTCGATCGGAATACCAAGCTCCTCGGCAAGCATACCGGCCTGTCCGCAATGATCGAGATGGCCGTGGGTAATGATGATCTTTTCGAGATCGACCCCATGCTCGTCGACCGCTGCCTTCAATCGCGAAATATCGCCGCCCGGATCGCTGAGAGCGGCCTTGTTGGTCTTGGTGCACCAAAGGAGCGTACAATTTTGCTGGAGCGGAGTGACCGGAATAATCACGGCCTTCAGGGGTGCATCTGTCATGTAACGCTATTTGGCGACTACCATCCGAAGTTGCAAGCCACCTGTTGTCCGTTCGGTCACAGCTTCCGTCCGGTCCAGACCACACGCCCGATGATATTCACATTTTCCGCCCGGACATCCTCCCAGTCCGGATATTGCGGATTGTCACTGCGGATCGTCAGTGTTCCCGAAGGGCCCATTGCAACCCGCTTGACCAGCAGCACATCTTCCATCCGCAGCACATATATGCCATCGCGCAACGGTCGCTTGGCGGCGCTATGATCGACCATGATGTCGTCGCCATCGCCCAGGGTCGGGGCCATGGAGTCGCCATCCACCACAATGAGCGACAGATTGGCGGGATCGACACCCAGCCGCCGGAGCCATTTCGGGGCAAAGCCCATTGATTCGGCATATTCGTCGTCGGCCAGGGAGCCGGAACCGGCAGATGCACCAACTTGCAGCTGCCTGATCCGCAGCAGGCCATCGGCACGGTCGCGACGCTTTGCGGACGATGCGCGAGCAGCCGGCGCGCCCAGCACGCTCTCGTCCACGCCATAAAATTCTGCCAGCCTCCGCCGGTCATTCTCGTCCAATTTCTTGGGGGTGCCGCGCCGGATATATTGCTGGATATAGGCAGGATTCTTGCCCAGCATTTTCGAAAGCGCAGCAAAATCATGTCCGTTTTCACGGATCAGTTTCTCCAGATTGGCGCGCACATCATCGATCACTACCCAGTTGCATAACGCTCTTGGCCGAAAGTGGCAATAGGATTTTTCCTAGACATGTAGGAAATATCATTTCAGATAGGAATTTCCCTATTCAACGATTCGCCGCCCTGGCGAGCAGCAGCGAGAGGAGATGATCGGTGCCACTATTGCGAAATATTGAAATATTTTTGAACGAAACCGATATGGCCTGGGCACGATTCGGACGGCTGGCCGTCCACGATCCGCGCTTCGTTCAGGATTTGCGCAACGGTCGTCAACCCGGCAAAACGGTAGTCGAACGGGTAGAATATTTCATGCGCCTTTGGCGGACAGATCATGCTGCTTGATCGGATGTCCAAGACCGGCAAACGGCACGCTCCCGGGTCGATGATTGCCAGCCAGATCAAGGTGCTTGCCGGGGGCGTGACCGGCGTTCACCTGAAACACGAACGGGCTTGGGCGAGCATTACGTTTTCCGGGATACGTTATGGTTTCTCGATCGAATGGCCTGATACAGCCAAGGCCACGGCCGTGCTCGAGCTGGCCCGCCTCCTGCCGGACCACGAATTTGCGATTCCGGGCTATTTTGTTGCCGATATAGTGATCACGGAACAGTCGGACCTCCGATTGCTCGTCGAAATCCTGTGTATCGTCGATCCGGTGGATGACTTGCGCGGTTGCTAGTCGTCAGCGCTGGACTGTCATCCTTTCCAGTGTACCGAGTGCGGCCTTCAAGGCCGCATCCATGTCGGCTTGCCGGCCCTCGGGACTCTGTCCCGCAACCGCATCGACAGAGCGCAGCGGTGGAATGGCCACCGGCGCAGGTTCGAGCGGCCCTTCGGGCACGGCGCTTGTCTTTACCGCATTCTCCGGAGCCTTTGCGGGAGCTGGCGTAGCCCGTTTGCGCATTTGCACAGCTTCCAGACGCGCCAGTCCGGCTTCGAGCCGGTCGGCAAGCTCGGCAAGCGACAGGGTGGACAAGTCTACCTCGGGGAGGGGGGCGCTGTCGTGCGGGGCAATATTTTCGCTTTGGTTCTCAGTCACCCGTTCTTGCATTGGCGACCGCAGCTTTTGTTCCGCGACTGCCGGCTCGACCCACGCTGCGGGTTCTGCGAAGGGCACGGCCTCATTCTCGAATATCGGTTCGTCATAGCGGCTGGTTTTTCCGGAAAGCGGCAGGCCGAGATCGGAGGAAGCGAATATCGGCTGGCGGGCGGGAGCATCCGGGTGGCGGTCCGACGGCCTGGTATCCGGCAGGTCTTTCAACTCGGTTACCTGACCCGGAGATTTTTTCGGCTTCCTGAGAAATTTGGTCAGGGATCTTGCGGACAGATTGAATCTCGGGGCAGCGTGATCTGATTTCCCGCCGCGCTCCCGATCGATTGGCTCCGAGTCCGAAATATTGCGAATTGCCAAGCCCATATCGGAGCCTCCTTCATGTGGTTTCGTCTTGTGATTCAGGAACAAATATAGTGCAGAGGCGGATACCATCCCTGCCACGACAGCGATCAGCCCGCGCGCCGTATTGCCGAGCGGCGGCGCGGCTGCAGGAACGATTTCGGGCAGGCCGGTCGCACCGACAATATCTTCCAGATAGACGTGCGGCAGGGTAGCAATCACAAGCGCTGCCGCAACACCGCCCGCGACGGCCAGGACCGGCTGCTTGAACCGCGCGAAATCCCGCTCTATTTGATCCACATTCTTCTCCACCGTCTCACGCCGCGCGCTCGAACGAATTGCGCGCAATCAACCTTTGGTAAACAGGAGTGTAACGGGAAATGTTTGACGACCAGTTACGATCCGTCCTGACAAATTTCTTCGCTGTTTCGATCGTTTGCCCCCATGCCGACCGATCATCGAGCAGGCCGGCCAGTTTTTCCGCAATTTTTTCCGGATGGCCCGCCGGGAACAGCGTGCCCGTGACGCCGTCCTCGATTAGCTCCCGGTGACCACCCACATCCGACGCGGCCACGAGTCGGCCTTGTGCCATTGCCTCAAGCGGCTTGAGCGGCGTGACAAGATCCGTCAGTCGCATCGACTTGCGGGGGTAGACCATGATATCCATCAGGCCATAATAGCGCTCGACTTCACCGTGCGGCACGCGGCCAGCGAATGTGATGGCAGCACCTATGCCCAGACGCTCGACTTGCCTCTTCAACGCTTCTTCCATCGGACCGCCGCCCACTAGCAACAGATGCCCGTGGGGGTGAGAAGCCAGCAACAACGGCATGGCCGCAATCAGGTCGTCAAGCCCCTCATAGTCATAAAAGCTGCCGATGAATCCGAGCACCGACTTGCCGACAAGTCCCTGCTCTGACAACAGTCTGTCATCGCGCGGCGGTGGCTTCCCGAATAGCTCCATATCCACGCCATTGGGAGAGACAGTGATTTTTTCCGGTTTGACGCCGCGTGCAACCAGATCGGAACGCAATCCTTCGCAGATCACCGCCACCGCATCGGCGCCGTTGACGACATGGTTTTCCAGTCGCCGGGTCAGCCAGTAGCGCGGACTGTTTTCCCTGCCTGTCCCATTGCCGACCGAAGCATCTTCCCAGAAGGCCCGGATTTCATAGACCAGCGGCAATCCCGCTTTCTCTGCCGCGCGCAAGGCGGCCATCCCGTTAAGCGCGGGTGAGTGCGCATGCAGAACGTCAGGCTGCCATTCACGAATGACTTGGTCGATTCGCTCGGCCAGAACAGCAATTTCCCGCCATTCGCGTAACGGCGACGGTCCCTGGACTCGTGCCAGGGTCCGATAGAAGCGGAGTCCGTCCACTTCTTCGGCGGGCTGTTTCGCGACATAGCCATGCTGGTTTTGACGCACCCCGGTCACGCCGGCCACGGTCAGTCCGCTGGCAATTTGGGCCTTCATGATCGCTCGCGTGCGAAAGCAATAGCCGCTGTGCAGCGGCAGGCTGTGGTCGAGAATGTGCAGAATCCGCGTCATGGCTCAAAGCCTTGCCAAAAAAGGATTAACGTCCCGTCAACCCAATGCCTGTATCGCGCGAAGTGAGAAGAGCGTGTTTCCGCCGCTCGTGCCGGGATATTGGGATCAATGGTCGACAATTTTTCTATCGTGTTAACGCATGGACTGTTGCTGATCGCGGCTTGGCGTCTGATGCATCGCGATGATCTTGATGTCGAAGATCCTCCGGAACCCGACCTGGGAACCAGCGGCTTCGCGAAGCAGTCTTCCGACCCGGGATCATGGCCCGATGCGTGATCTGTTCTTCGTTGGCTATCTTGTTGCGCTACTGTTCATCGCCTTCAAGCGACCGTTTCTGTTCACCCTGATCTATGCCTATGTCGACATCGTAGCCCCGCAGCGGCTGAGCTATTTCATGCTGAACTCGGTACCGCTGTCTCTGGTCGTCTTCGCCCTCGCACTGCTCGGCTATCTGATCGCAGATACCAAGCAGGACAGCCGCTTTTCGCTTCGCCAGGCCATGATGATTCTGCTGCTGGCCTATTGCGGATATACCACCGTTCAAGCGGAGGTTCCGATCGCTGCGCTGGAAAAATGGGACTGGGTCTGGAAAGCCTTGGTGTTCGCAATATTCCTTCCACTGACTCTGAAGACCCGGTTGCGCCTGGAAGCGCTGGCACTGTTCATGGTGCTGTGCGCGGGCACATTGATCATAACTGGCGGAATAAAGACCTTGGCATCGGGCGGCGGCTATGGTGTCCTGGTGCTGCTGGTCGACAATAACAGCGGTCTCTACGAAGGATCAATCATCTCGACGGTTGCCATCTGCATCATCCCGCTGATCCTCTGGCTCGCCCATCATGGCACCATATTCCCTCCTGACTGGCGGGTGAAGCTTTTTGCCTACGCGCTAATTTTTTCTGCCCTGCTCATTCCCGTCGGAACGCAGGCGCGGACCGGCCTAGTCTGCATCGGTGTCTGGGCGGTGCTGCAATTGCGCTTCGTTCGCTACCGGCTGATCTATGCCGGCCTCGCTGCGGCTATCGGCCTCCTGTCGGTTCCACTGCTGCCACAGAGCTTTACCGAACGGATGGGGACGATTGAAAATTACAAGGCTGATCAATCCGCGTCCACCCGGCTAGCCGTCTGGCAGTGGACATGGGATTATGCGAAACAACACCCGTTCGGGGGCGGGTTTGACGTCTACCGGATCAACAAGCTGACCTATGAACTGTCGGAAGTGGACGTCGAGCAATATGAGCAATGGGGTATTGATCCGGACGATGTTGACGCGCGGCTTGTCGAAGACGAAGCGCGGGCTTTTCACAGCAGCTATTTCGAGATGCTCGGCGAACAGGGCTATCCGGGTCTGCTTCTGTGGCTGATGATCCACGTCGGCGGACTTTGGCGAATGGAACAGCTGCGACGGAAATATTGGAAATCCGACAAACAGAGCGAACAATGGGTGGCTCCCCTTGCCGTGGCCCTGCAACATGGTCATGTGATTTTCCTGGTCGGCGCCCTGTTTGTCGGCATTGCCTATCAACCCTTTGTCTACATGCTGGTCGCGTTGCAGATCGGTCTCGACACCTATATGGGTCGCAGGGCAGCAGAAGCCCGGCATCAGCCAATCGCCAGGCTATTGCCGGGCGGATCGAAGCCCAAAACACTGACCCAGCCAGATCGGCCCTTTGCAAATTGAGTGGCGCTTTCGCTGCTCGGAAGTAGAAGTAGCGCATGACGCTAACCGTATCTGTCACCATTGAACGATGGCCTGTCGCTGGTGCTTTCATCATCAGCCGGGGCACCAAAACTCATGTCGATGTCGTCCTGTGCGAAATATCCGACGGAGCTCAGATGGGGCGAGCAGAAGCGACACCGATCTATTATGAAGGAGAGAGCGCTGAAAAATGCGCGGATCAAATAAAGAAATTCGTCGCCAAGCATCCGAATCCCGATCGTGCGCTGTTGCTTCAGAAAATGGCGCGTGGAGCCGCCCGCAATGCCCTCGACTGCGCGCTGTGGGACCTCGAATGCCGAAAGAAGAATGTCGCCTTGTGGGAACTCTCCGGCCTGCCCGAACCGACAGCAACGGTCTCGGCCTTTACCATTTCGCTGGCCCCCCCTTCCCTGATGGAAAGGCAGGCAAGAGAGGCGGAAACCGCAGGCTACGGTCTGCTGAAACTGAAATTATCCGGCGACAACGATCACCAGCGGGTCGCCGCCGTCCATCATGGCGCACCCAATGCTCGCCTGATAGTCGATGCCAACGAGAGCTGGAACGATCTCGATATCGCGGCAGAAGCCGGAATTCTGGCGCAATATTCCGTAGAACTCATCGAGCAGCCGGTCAGCGCCGGGCGCGACCATTTGCTGAGCGGCGTACAATCACCGGTTCCGCTCTGCGCCGACGAAAGCTGCCATACCAGCGCCGATATCGAGAGAATTGCGCCATATTATGATGCGATTAACATCAAGCTCGACAAGGCGGGCGGTCTGACCGAAGCGATGGCAATGGCTCATGCAGCGCAAGCCGCAAACATGAAAATCATGATCGGCTGCATGCTCTCGACATCATTGGGGATCAAGCCTGCCTTTGCCTTGGCACAGCTGGCCCAATGGGTCGATCTCGACGGTCCCTTGCTACTGGCAAAGGACCGGGCCGATGGTTTCCACTTCGAGTCTGGAAAGATTTTGCCGGTCCGCGGCCCGAACTAGATACCGTCCAGATATTCGATCACGGGAGCGGCGGCCATGCAGGGCGCCAGCTTGGGACCGCTTGCACGGAAATGGTCCGACTTGCCATGGGCATCCAGCGCCGCCTGATCGACATAGCGTTCGAGCACCTTATATTGCTGCGGATTCTCCTTGCTCTGGAATACCGAATAAAATTCATTTCCCGGCTCATTGGCACGGACCGCCGCCATCAACTCGCCGAAAGCGGCTTCAAATTCTTGATTCTTGCCTTCGGCGACGGTCAATGTCGCGATAACGCCTACTGCTGCCATGTGATGCTCTCCTTAAAAAAGGGCCGACGGTTTGCCGCCGACCCTGGATGATTCTTGCTTCTAGAAAATCTCGAACAGGCCGGCTGCGCCCTGGCCGCCGCCGATGCACATGGTGACCACGGCATATTTCGCGCCGCGGCGCTTGCCCTCGATCAGCGCGTGGCCGGTGCAGCGCGCGCCGGTCATGCCATAGGGATGGCCGATCGAGATCGAGCCGCCGTTGACGTTGAGCAGTTCGTCCGGAATGCCGAGCTTCTGCTGGCAGTAGAGGACCTGCACGGCAAAGGCTTCGTTCAGTTCCCACAGGCCGATATCATCCATCTTCAAGTCGAAGCGCTCGAGCAGTTTCGGGATCGCGAAGACCGGACCGATGCCCATTTCGTCGGGCTTGGTGCCCGCGACGGCCATGCCGACATAACGGCCCAGTGGATTGAGGCCGGCTTTCTCTGCCGCCTTTGCTTCCATCACCACACTGGCGGCGGAACCATCGGACAGCTGCGAGGCGTTGCCGGCGGTGACGATCTTGTCGGGGCCGAGCACGGGCTTCAGCGACTGCAGCCCTTCCAGCGTGGTCGAGGGACGGTTGCCTTCATCCTTGCTGATCGTCACCTCGACGTGGGAAATTTCCTTCGTTTCCTTGTCCTGCACACCCATGGTTGTGGTCACTTCGACAATCTCGTCGTCGAACCGGCCGGCTTCCTGGGCCGCCGCCGTGCGCATCTGCGACTGCAGCGCATATTCGTCACAGGCTTCGCGGCTGATGCCGTAGCGCTCGCCCACCACTTCGGCGGTCTGCAGCATCGGCATGTAGATATCGTCGTGCATCTTGAGCAGTTCGCGGTCAGGTTGAACCCGCATTTCCGGTGTCTGCACGGTCGAGATTGACTCCTGCCCGCCGCCGACAACCACGTCCATACGGTCCAGGGTCACCTGCTTGGAAGCAGTGGCGATTGCCATCAGGCCGGAGGAACATTGCCGGTCAATCGTCATGCCGGGCACTTCGATCGGAAAACCTGCCCGAAGCGCAACCTGACGGGCCAGATTGCCACCCTGCGAACCCTGCTGCAGGGCGCTGCCCCAGACCACGTCGTCGATTGTGCCCGGGTCGATGCCCGCACGTTCTACAGCGGCCTTTGCTGCATAGTGACCGAGCGTGGCACCAGTAGTGGTGTTGAAGGCACCCTTGTAGGCCCGGCCAATAGGGGTGCGGGCGGTGGAAACGATGACGGCATCACGCATGATGAAATTCCTTTATGGTTGATATCGGAGTCGGATTTTGGCGCTATTGTCCCCGTTAATCGGGCAATTAACAAGGAATTTCTTAAAGCCCTCGATGCCGCTACGGCACGCTAGTCCTTGCTGACCAGAGCCGCAAAACCACCTTCGGGATATGGCAGGATCATCTCGCCATCGGGAGCCGCGGTAAAGGTTGTCTGTGTCGGATAGGCAAACTCCAGGCCTTCCTCGTTGAACGCCTCCAGGATCGCCAAGCCGATAATATGGCGTCCTTGAAAGACCACATCATATTCGCTGCTCATGATATCGAAATCGAGCTCGAAATTGATTGAGCTGTCGCCAAAACCGACAAAACCACAGCGCACGAAGACCGCATCATTATCCTCGACAATCTTCCTCAGCAGCCCGGGGATGCGGCGCGCCTCTTCCGGCTTTGTCTGATAGATGACGCCGATCCCGAAGCGCGTCCGACGCCGCGCCAGGCGGGTCAGGTTGACGATTTCCTTGTCCAGAAGATTGGTGTTGGAGATGATGATCTCCTCGCCGGTGATCGCTCGCAGCCGCGTACTCTTGAGACCGATTTTTTCGATCGTTCCGACGGTCGTGTCGTAACTGATCGTCTCGCCCCGTCGGAACGGCTTGTCGAAAATGATCGACAAAGCCGCGAACAGATCGGAAAAAATACCCTGGGCCGCGAGACCAATGGCGATACCGCCTACCCCCAGGCCTGCGATCAGGCCGGTCACGTCCACGCCCAGATTGTCCAGAATCATGATCGCCGCGATGGCGAAGAGGATGAAGGTGACGAACAGCCGGATCAGCGTCATCGCGTTTTCGAGCGTTTCATGCTGGTCGGGATCTTGCGACGTCCGGCGAACAATCAGACCCAGAATGATCTCTCTAAGCCAGATTGCCACCTGTATCACGACCGAGATCGTGAACAGCGCATGGACGACGCGGTCCAGACTTGTGGGAGCGCTGGCGAAGTTTACCACCAGCTCGGCAGACACCATTAGCATGAAAAACTTGCCGGTCCGAGCAATGGCCTTGCCGAATATCGCGCGATAGCCGGTAAAGTCCTCGTTGCTGCGCACATAACGGGCGGCAAGGCGCTTGATCGCTCCGAGAAGAAAGAAAATTCCGGCGCCCACGACGCCTGCGATGATGAGGTCCATATAATGGTCAGAAAGCCAGACCGATCCTTCAACGCTCAGTCGCTCAACGGTTGCACCGATATCTGAAGGGATGGCCAAAGGGGCGGAAGCGGCAGTTTCTGTCATAGCCCCCAGCTAGGGAAAATGAATCGCAAAGACAAGACACGCAGGTCCAACTATCCTTGCGGGTGCTGCATTTCGCTTGCTTTTTTGGCCGCGAGCAGAAATTCAACATTGCCCTTCGGTCCGGTGATCGGGCTTTCGGTAATTCCCAGAACCTCCCATCCGGATGCGATCAGCCAGTCCCTCACCTTTTCGCAAGCCGCGTTGCGAACCGCGACGTCCCGGACGACCCCGCCCTTGCCGACATCGCGGCGTTCCGCTTCGAACTGCGGTTTCACAAGGGCGACCAGCCTCGCTGTATCCTTGGCAAAGACCAGAGGCCGCTCGAGTACTTTCACCAGCGAGATGAAACTGGCGTCGCAGACGATGAGGTCGACTTTCTCGGGAATATGGTGGTCGGTGAGAATGCGGGCGCTGGTTTGCTCGTGCACCACGACACGGTCGTCCTGCCGAAGCTTCCAGGCAAGCTGGTTCGTGCCGCTGTCCACCGCATAGACTTTTTTCGCGCCCCCGGACAGCAGTACATCGGTAAATCCGCCGGTGCTGCTGCCGACATCCATGGCGACGAGGTCTGTGACATCAATAGAAAAATGCCGCAACGCGTGATCAAGCTTGATGCCGCCGCGCGATACCCAGGGGTGGTCCTTGCCCTTCAGTTCAATCGCGGAATCGCTGGCGATCTTCTGACCCGGCTTGTCGATTTTATTTCCGGCCACGGTCACCAGCCCCGCCATTATATAGGCCTGGGCTCTCGCCCTGCTCTCGGCAAGGCCGCGATCGGCCAACAGCTGGTCGACGCGTTGCTTCGCGACTTTGGGTTCGGAACTGGCCATCGGAAATGAGGACTAGCCTAGCCGGATGCTTTTGGCCATATTCCTCGGCTATGAGAATCATTGCACTTCCGCGCATCCTCCCGTTCGCACTGCTCGCGCTCGCAGGTTGCTCGACACCACCGCCGGAGCCAGCTCCTGCCCCGCAACCTGTCAAACCCGTCGTGACACCGGCACCAGCACCGGCTGTGCAGGGTGACTGGATTGACTGGCCGATAGCCCCCGGCACGTGGACCTATCGAAAGGATGACCGCGGTTCGCTGGCGCTTTTCGGCGAAGTCGGCAGGGACGCAACTTTCATCATCCGCTGCAACCAATCGCGTCGGCAGTTATTTCTCTCGCGCGCCGGTTCGGTTGGCGAAGGGGCCACCATGGTCTTGCGGGCCACCGCGGGAGAGGCTTCCTATCCGGCAGCCAACAGTGGCGGACAGCCCACTTATGCCGCCGTGTCGCTTTCGCCCGCTGATATCATGATGGACCGCATTGCCTATAGCCGCGGCCGATTTGCCGTGGAAACCACCGGACTGCCATCAATCGCCCTACCGGCTTGGCCGGAATTCAGTCGGGTGGTAGAAGATTGCCGCCGATAATCCGCTGATTGTCAGGCCGGAACGCGCGATTGTGACAGCAAATTAAAAAATTTCAAGTCTTGTTCACGATTCGGATTTGATTCAAACCTCGACTGTCGAACAGCGGAGAGAAGTTCAATGCAACAGTTCGTATTTCATTCACAAGCGAAAGGAGGTGGTCCGATGTCTCATGGTTCAGCACAGGGGTCGGAAAAATCCGTTCGGGGGGCAATTCTGATCTAGCGATCAGGCAACCCGGCAGCGGCACTTCCTACCGCTGACCCATGTTCAGAGGCTGTTGGCCCTTCGGGACCGGCAGCCTCTTTTCATTTCGGCCGGTCAGAATTTTCGAGATATTCCTCGCGGATCATGAAATCGCGAATGCCGATGCGCACTTCGCGGGAAAATTGGATCAGGGCCACCGAGAGCAGCAGGACGGCAATGACGAAGGCGCCTGCGACGATTTCCGGCAACAGCGGATTGCTGGTCAGTCCCATGGCAAACAACAGTCCGATCAGGATACAAACAACAATCGCGCTCACGACACTAAAGTAAATCGCGCTGTTCACATATTTGATGCGCATCTGCAGATCCCGCAATTCATTGACGCACAGGACATGTTCCGTCCCCTCGGTTTCGAGATAGCGATCCTGCATGACCCGCGATCGGTCGATGACTCGTGCCAGTCGACCGGTAAAAATATTCAGCATTCCGCCCAGTGCCACCAGCAGAAATGCCGGCGCCATCGCGGTTTGCAGCACGGTAACGATATCGACCTTGGCCAATTCCGGCAGCATGGTGATCATGTCTTCATCCGGATTCTTACCGTCAGACCTTTTGCCGGCGTCTCGTCCCATAGCGCCAGGTCGAGCCGTTCCGCATCCGCCCGAGCGCGGTGGAGCACGCGTTGCGGCACGTCGGGACTGACCAAAATCTGGTCGGCACGTCCCAGCAGCCGGGCTTGCCGGAGGGTGAGATCATCGGGGTCATCGCTGGTCAGCAGCATATCCTCCACCCCGGAAAGATCTGTTGCGAAAGGCATGGCCAACCATGTCTCCAGATTGGCTGACGAGCTTTCTGACAAGACATCCAGGGTGCCACCCGGATCAAGGGCCGCGTCAATGGCCTTGCGGCGCTGGGCGCTGTCGGGCCATATCGCCTTGATCCGCTCGCGCGCGGCATCAAGACCACTGGCAAGACTGCCCAGATTTCCGGGGATCAGCTGTTCCAGCCTCTGGCGTAGCGCTTTGGCCAGGCCCGCCGAGGCGCCGCCGGTTCCAATTGCGACCAGTACCGGATCACGGTCGATAATCGCCGGCGTCGTGTAATCGCACAGGGCCGATCGGTCGACGGCATTGACCAGAAGCCCCCTCGCCTTGAGACGCTCAACCGCCGCCTCTGCCTGTTCATCATCCTCGAGGGCAACAACCGCGAGGGCCACATCTGATGCCGCCTCATCATCGACAACCAAGGCCCCCGCCCGTTCGTACAAGCGCCTCTTGGCCTCCGCCATTTCTCCTGTTCCGAGCAATATGACCTTCCGTCCGGAAAGATTCACGAAAATCGGCAGCTGGTTCATTTCAGCCAGTCAGGGACATGTTCGGCCGCCATGATCGTGGCCGGTTCGATCCGTTCCGCAACCACTGCATAGCGACCACCATCGACCAGTACTTCGGGAACCAGAGGCCGACTGTTATAGGTGTTGGCCATGGTCGCGCCATAGGCTCCTGCGGTACGAAAAATCCCGAGATCATCGGTCTGCACGCGATCAACCAGGCGCTCCTTGGCAAAAATGTCGCTGCTCTCGCAAATCGGACCAACAATCGAAGCGACCATGGTCTCGCCGCTTGGCTCCACTGCCTCGAAATCATGCCATGCATCATAAATGGCCGGCCGCATCAGATCGTTCATCGCCGCATCGACGATCACGAAATCGCTGTCGACCCCCGGCTTGATCCGAATCACCCTGGTAATCATGATGCCACTGTTTCCGGCAATAACCCGCCCCGGTTCGAACATCAGTGTAACGTCCCAGTCCCGCGTGACTCGAGCCACCATAGCACCATATTCTGCCGGACTTGGCGGATTGTCTTCCGCCTTGTACGGCACGCCCAGACCGCCCCCAAGATCGACATGGGTTATATTATGACCTGCGCTTCGCAGCAGCCCGACCAGATCGCCCATCCTCTGGTAGCATTTTTCCAGCGGATCAAGGCTCTGCAACTGGCTGCCGATATGCACGGCAACCCCGCGCAGGTTTAGCCCCTCCAATTTGGCAAGCCGCGCATAAATATCCGGCGCGATATCGATCGCCACCCCGAACTTATTTTCCTTCTTGCCGGTCGAAATCTTTGCATGGGTGCCAGCATCGACATCGGGATTGACGCGCAAGGTGGCAGAGGCCTTTACGCCTCGGGCGGCGGCGATTTCCGCCAGCATTTCTCCCTCTTCCTCCGATTCCAGATTGAACTGTCCGATGCCTTCGTCAAGACCGAGCGTCAGTTCCTCGCGGCTCTTGCCAACGCCTGAGAAAACTATGTCCTCTCCCTTCATTCCCGCCGCCAGGGCACGCTGCAGCTCACCGCCGGAAACCACATCCGCTCCATATCCCTGATTGGCCAATATCCGGAGTACAGCCAGATTGGGGTTCGCTTTTACCGCGAATGCCAGATGAATCTTTCCGGCATCCTTCAGGCCTTCGCGAAAGACGCGCGCATGGCGTTCGAGCGTCGCCCGCGAATAGACATAGACGGGAGTCCCCACTTCTTTCGCGATTTTCGACAGCGGAATATCTTCCGCGTGCAATATCCCATTTTTAAGCT
>Ga0209346_1000982_pt1 | contig 18726 bp, 17 predicted proteins | sample AutmiccommunBRH9_FD_187381 | JGI IMG/M metagenome (GOLD analysis project Ga0209346, IMG submission 187381) | Deep subsurface microbial communities from Mt. Terri, Switzerland - Autotrophic microbial communities BRH/9 (SPAdes) (version 2) | ecosystem: Environmental > Aquatic > Deep subsurface >...
ACGGCCATCGCCATGAACCTGAAGAAGCTGGCGGCAGCCGTGATCCTCTTGCTGTGTTCCGTCATGGAAATGCGCGCAGCCAGACCAATGCCGGCGTCGGCCTGAAACGACTTCTTCAACAGCCCCCGGGGGACTGTTTGCCCGACGAACGCCCGCAGGCCCTTGTGCTCGTCAGCGATCACAAGCTTCACGCCGCGCAGGCCGCGGTCGGCCAGGGAGCGCAGGAAATCAGTCCAGAACGTCTCGGCCTCGGATGGACCGGTCGCGACGCCCAGAACCTCGCGCTTGCCGTCCTCGTTGACCGCGACGGCCACTATCACGGCACGGCTTACGATCCGGCCACCATCGCGCGCCTTCACGTAGGTTGCATCGAGCCAGAGGTAGGGCCAGGCCCCCTCCAAGGGCCGCGACAGGAACGTGTTCACGCGCTCGTCGATCTCGGCGCACAGCCGGCTAACCTGGCTCTTCGACATGCCGCCCGCGCCCATGGCCTTGACCAGATCGTCCACCGAGCGGGTGGAAATCCCCTGAACGTAGGCTTCCTGTATCACAGCCACGAGGGCCTTCTCGGCCGTGCGCCGGGGTTCGAGGAAACTGGGAAGGTAGCTTCCCTTGCGCAGCTTCGGGATCTCCAGCGAGATTCGACCCGCCCGGGTGTCCCAATCGCGGTCGCGGTAGCCGTTGCGCTGAATTTCCCGCAGGGGCGAGCGCGCACCCTTGGCAGCGCCAGTCCGCACCTCGACCTCCGCCTCCATGATCCGGTCCGCCGCAAAGGCCAGCATCTCGCGCACAAGATCGCCGTCGGCCTGCTGTTCAACCAGCTCAAGCAGTGCCATTCTCTCATCGGTCATCGTCATCTCCGTCTTTGGTTTCGAGTTTTGCAACCCAAACCTTTGCCGAAGATCGACGGTGACCGCCAGCGTCACCACCGGCCGCGCGGCTCGCGCTACGCCGGGGGCTCCGCGCGCGGCCTCTTACACCAACCGCTGGGACACTGCCCAACATCCACAATTTGGGTCCTTGAGGACGTGAATCGCCGGTCTGCTTTGCGCCGCTGCGGGCAGCGCGGTTGCGACCGAAGCCGCACAAGCGCCAAGCATCAAGCGGCGTCGGGAGACTATAAAATGCATCGAGTTTCCTCCATTCTTCCAGCGTGCCCCGCGAAGTAAGTCATCGGACCGCGGGACATCGGTTGCAACAATCCCTGTTTGTCTATCCCTTTGATCCATCCGATCCAACGCGGCATTTGCCCCCGATAGATCAGGCAAGGCGGGCCGATGGTGGCGGCCTGCACATGCTCCTTCGGGCGCATCCATGCCTTTTCCGACGCCCGGAACAGCCAGAGGACAGCGAGCGAACTTCAGCCGAAAGGCGAGATGATCTCAAGCCTCCTTTTCGGTATTGAAGACCAACAGACGCAGCGCATTGAGCGTGACGAGAACCGTGGCTCCGGTGTCGGCGAGGATCGCGAGCCAGAGCCCGGTCACGCCCAGCACGGTCGTGACAAGGAACACCCCCTTGAGGCCGAGCGCGATGGCGACGTTCTGACGGATGTTCGCCATCGCCGCGCGGGAAAGCCGGATCGTCCCGGCTATGTCCGTCACCCGGTTGCGCAGCAGCGCCGCGTCGGCAGTCTCGAGCGCCACGTCGGTGCCCGAGCCCATGGCGACCCCGACATGGGCCGAGGCCAGCGCGGGGGCGTCGTTGATCCCGTCGCCCACCATCATCACGCGGGCACCCGCCGTCATCTCGCGGATGGCGGCGACCTTGTCTTCCGGCATCAACTCGGCGCGGTGATCCATGCCGAGGGCCTGCGAGATCGCAGCGGCGGTGCGCGCGTTGTCGCCGGTCAGCATCACCGCGCCAATGCCGAGCGCCTTCAGCTGGCGTACCGCGTCGCCTGCGTCCGGGCGCGGCTCGTCCCGCAAGGCCAGAAGCCCGACCAGTTGATCCGGCCGGAAGACCGCGACGACGGTCTTGCCCTCGTCCTCAAGCGTCGCAGCGGTCTGGCGAGCGGCATCGTCGAAAACACCCGCCGCTTCGGCAAAGCGCGGCGAGCCGACCCATGCAAGTCCGTCGCCGACCATGGCTTCGGCGCCCTTGCCGGGCAGTGCGCAGGCGCCGGATGCGGGTAGGGTCGCGACACCGTCGGCTTCGGCGCGGGACAGGATCGCCTCGGCCAGCGGATGGCTGGAGCCCGCCTCGATCCCTGCGGCGAGCGACAGAACCTCCGCCGTGGATCCGCCGACCGGCACAATGTCGGTGATCCGGGGGCGTCCAAGGGTCAGCGTGCCGGTCTTGTCGAAGGCTACCTGCGTGGTTCGGGCCGCGGCTTCGATCACCGCTCCGCCCTTCATCAAAAGTCCGCGCCGTGCTCCCGCGGACAATGCCGAGGCGATGGACGCCGGAACCGAGATGACCAGCGCGCAGGGACAGCCGATCAGCAAAAGCGCCAGCGCGCGGTACACCCACGTGTCCCAAGCCTGGGCGAATGCCAGCGGCGGCACGATGGCCACCATGAGGGCGAGGCCCACCACTGCGGGCATGTAGATGCGACTGAACCGGTCGATGAACCGTTCAGTCGGGGCTCGGGCGGATTCCGCTTCCTCGACCAGACGGATGATGCGGGCAATCGTGTTGTCCTCTGCCGCCTTCGTCACGCGCACGCGTAAGGCAGCTTCGGTATTGATGGAGCCAGCAAACACCGGCTGGCCGGGTTCCTTCAGGTTGGGCACGCTTTCACCCGTGACGGGGCTTTCGTCCACGCCCGAGACGCCCTCGATCACCTCGCCATCGGCAGGCACCCGGTCGCCCGGCCGCACCAGAACCGTCTGACCGATCTTCAGGTTTTCAGCGGGGACCTCGCGCGTCTTGCCAGAGACCTCCAGAAGGGCCGTCTTGGGAACCAGCCGGGCCAGCGCTCTGATCCCGTCGCGGGCCTTGTCCGCCGCGACCCCTTCCAGCACTTCGCCCACCGCGAACAGGAAGACCACCAGCGCCGCTTCCTCGGCGGCGCCGATGACCAGGGCGCCGGTGGCCGCGATGGTCATCAGCATCTCGATTGTGAAGGGCATGCCCGCGCGTGCCGCGTTGATGGCGCGAAGGGCAATCGGTGCGACACCGATCAGCGTCGCCAGGATGAAGGCCCAGTTCGCGATCCCGCCCGAGGCCAGAAGCTTGACAGCCCAGGCGGCGACCAGCAGGGCGCCGGTGCCGATCACCAGACGGCCCTTGCCGGTCTGATACCAGGACAGGTCGCGTGCAGCCCGCCCTTCGGCAGGAACCGGGGTGTCTTGTGCAGTGTCGGGTGCGGGCGGGGCGTCGCCGGTGGCGCCTGCAGAAAAGGCGCCATCGGGCAGAACGAAGCCCTTCCGCGGGGCGGCGCTACCTTTCGGCGCGATGCCGAACCCCAGCTTCTTCACCGTGGTCTCGACGTGATCGCGGGGCGTCTGATCCTCGTCCAGCGTAAGGCGAAGCCGCTCGGTCATCAGCGCCACGTCGACATCGGCGACCCCTGGCAGGCGCTCGAGCGCGCCCCTGATCTTGCCGGCGCAGGAAGCGCAGTCCATGCCGGTGACCGTCCATTCACAGCTTGTCGCATTGCGCGTCGTCATCGTGCTTTCCCGTCCCGCCAAACGTGGCGATTGTCTCCATCGAGTCGATAACCTAATGTCTCTAGCAACTATAGCTTCAAGAGGTATTCGATGCTGACCATCGGAAAACTGGGCGAAGCGGCGGGCGTCAAGGTTCCGACCATTCGCTATTACGAGCAGATCGGGCTTCTGCCGGAACCTGAACGCAGCGCCGGGAACCAGCGGCTCTACGGGGCAAAGGCGCTCGACCGACTGGCTTTCATCCGGCACGCGCGCGATCTCGGATTTCCGCTCGAGGCGATCCGCGACCTGCTCAGCCTCTCCGACAGGCCCGACCAGTCCTGCGCCGCCGCCGACATCATCGCGACCGAACAGCTCGCAGCAGTGAAGGCCCGGATTGCTCGGCTGACAGCTCTGAAGGCGGAGCTGGAACGGATGATCACGCAATGCGCCCAAGGCACGATCGCGGATTGCAGAGTGATCGAGGTGCTGAGCGACCATGCGCTGTGCGCCGACGACCATCGTGCCCAGACCGGTTCGGGGGCGGTCAAATGACCGCGATCCCGACCTTTGCGGTCTACGCAGCCGCGGCGTTTGCCGAGATCGCCGGTTGCTTCGCCTTCTGGGCATGGATGCGGCTCGGGGCCTCGGCGCTGTGGCTACTGCCTGGCCTCGTCTCTCTTGCGGCCTTTGCATGAACGTTGACGCTCGCCCCGTCCGACTTCGCTGGTCGCGCCTTTGCGGCTTATGGCGGGGTCTATATCGCGGCCTCTCTGGTCTGGCTCTGGGCGATCGAGGGCCAGCAGCCCGATACCTGGGACCTGACCGATACGGCCCTTTGTCTACTCGGCGCCGAGATCATCCTGCTTGCGCCGCGTGCCGCCTGAAAGGGTCACCTCATGCTGCGATTGCTCGCCAACCACGCCTATCGCCACTTGTTCGCGGCGCAGGTTATCGCGCTCCTCGGCACCGGACTTGCGACGGTGGCGCTCGGCCTGCTGGCGTATGATCTGGCTGGGGCGGACGCGGGGGTGTGCCTCCCGTCTTGCTGATCGGTGTGTGGGTTTTCTCGTGCAAAGTGACAATGTCACTGAAGTCGTCGCCGCAAAGTCATATACATCGGATAGCTTTCATCCTGGAGGATCTGCCGTGCGCATCAATGTTGGAACCGTCGACCGAATCTTTCGAGCCGTCTTTGGCTTCGCGCTTCTGTATCTCGCCTTTCTGAGTGGGCTGCCGCTTTTCGAAGGAGCGCTGCTCAAGTACGGCGCGGCTGTCGTGGGGCTCGTCATGCTGGTCACTGCCGCGACCCGTGTCTGCCCAATCTATTCGATACTCGGCCTCAAGACCTGCCGGGCCTGAACCGATGGAAACCGTGTTCACACCTTGGGCTTCCCTTGGCGGCGGCGTTCTGATCGGCTTGGCGGCCACGCTGCTGATGCTGTTTCTCGGGCGGATCATGGGCGCGACCGGTATTCTTGCCGGCTTGCTCACCCCGTCGTCGGGCAGTGAGTTCGCGTGGCGTGGCGCCGTGCTGCTGGGCATGGTCAGCGGGCCGCTGGCGCTGCTGGTGATCACAGGAAACATGCCAGCGGTCCAGGTGCCCGTCTCGACCCCGATGCTGATCGGGGGCGGATTGCTCGTCGGCGTCGGCGTGACCTTCGGATCCGGCTGCACGTCCGGGCATGGCGTCTGCGGAATGGCGCGTCTCAGCCCGCGGTCGATCGCGGCCACACTAACCTTCATGATTGCAACCTTCGCCACGGTCTATGTCGTGCGCCACGTCATCGGAGTCTGAGCCATGCGTCTGATCTTTTCTTACCTGATCGGTCTGGTCTTCGGCACCGGGATCGCGCTTTCCGGCATGGCGAACCCGGCGAAGGTGCTGAACTTCTTCGATGTCGCGGGCAGCTGGGACCCCTCGCTGATCTTCGTGATGGGCGGCGCGCTGGTCACGACCTTCATCGGCTACCGCCTGGTCTTCGGGCGCACCGCGCCCGTGCTGGCCGACGCGTTTCAGGTGCCGGTCAGCCGAACCATCGACGCCCGTCTTCTGGGTGGCTCAGTGGTGTTCGGTGTCGGCTGGGGCATCGCCGGCTTCTGCCCGGGCGGGGCGTTGCCCGCGCTCGGGACCGGCCGATGGGAAGTGTTCGCCTTCACCGCAGCCGTGATCGCGGGCATCTTCCTCGCGAAATTTCTGCAATCCCAAGGCGGCCGCACCCGCCGCGCGGCGGCCTGACCTTGAGAAAACGGAGACCTTCATGAACCACCATCCGATAAATCTGGACGTAAAGCCCGAGGTCCATGCGTTCTTCGACGACGCGACCAACACGATCAGCTACATCGTGAAGGACCCTTCATCGGACGCCTGCGCCATCATCGACAGCGTGATGGACATCGACTATGCGGCCGGACGGATCACCTACGACCATGCCGACAGGCTGATCCGCCAGGTCGAGGAGATGGGGCTGACGGTAGAGTGGATCATCGAGACCCACGTCCATGCCGACCATCTGAGCGCTGCGCCCTACATCCAGCAGAAGCTGGGCGGCAGGATCGGCATCGGCGCCAGGATCATGGTGGTGCAGGAAACGTTCGGCAAGATTTTCAACGAGGGCACCGAGTTTCAGCGCGACGGATCGCAGTTCGACGCGTTGTTCGAGGATGGAGACACCTACATGGTGGGCACCATGCAGGCATTCGCCATGGCGACGCCCGGTCACACGCCGGCCTGCATGACACACGTGATGGGCGACGCGGCCTTCGTCGGCGACACGCTTTTCATGCCGGACGGCGGATCGGCGCGGGCCGATTTTCCGGGTGGCGACGCCGGCACGCTCTACGATTCGATCCAGAAGCTGCTGGCGCTGCCGGACGAGACGCGGCTGTTCATGTGCCACGATTATGGCCCAAACGGGCGCGAGATCCGCTGGGAAACGACCGTAGCCGAGGAAAAGGCCCACAACATCCATGTGGGCGGCGGCAAGACACGGGACCAATTCATCAGGTTCCGTTCCGAACGCGACGCACAGCTTGCCATGCCGAGGCTCATCATTCCGTCGTTGCAGGTGAACATGCGCGCGGGCCAGTTGCCCCCCGCCGACGACAGCGGCAGACGTTACCTCAAGGTTCCGCTCAACGGCCTTTGACCCCGTTGCGTCGAGGAGCCGTGCGCGACCCGAACGTGGCCTTTGCCACATCAACAACAACCAAGGAGCTGAAAATGTCCAATGACATGACTATCGGAACTCTGAATACTGCTTTGCAGATGGAGATGACGGCCGCCCATCAGTATCAGCTTCATGCGCATGTGCTTGATGACTGGGGCTTGTCCAAACTCGCTCGGAAAATGCGCGAGGAGATGGCAGAAGAACTGGTTCATTCGGACCGGTTCATGGGGCGCATCATGTTCCTGAAGGGCACGCCCGAGATCGCATTTGCGCAGCCGATACAACGATCGCAGTGCCTGACGGACATGTTCCGCGCCGACCTGGCGGCAGAGGAGGAGGCGATCGAGTTTTACGTGCGAGGTTCGAAAGCGGCCAATGACGCAGGCGATCTTGGAACGCGCGTGCTTTTCGAGGAAATCGCGCTCGACGAGGAAAACCACAAGGCGTGGCTCGAATCGCAACTCGATCTGATCGAACGGCTCGGCGAAAAGACCTACAGCGCCAAGTTCGTCGACATCGGCGACAGCGATGACGAAGCCCCGGCCGCATAAGGGGACGCGCCGTTTCTGATTTTCCAGGCGGGCCTGGTGCGGGCCCGCCTGTCCATGACATGGAGGAACTGCCCGATGAAGTGTAATCGAATCGATGAAAATCTAGCCGTCTCACCGCAGATCGTCGTTGATGACATACCCAAGCTGGCGGCCGAGGGCTACCGCGCGGTGATCTGCAACCGACCGGATGGCGAGGGCGGGGATCAACCCTCGTTCGAGGAGATCGAACGCGCGGCACACGAGAACGGCATGGAGGCGCGCTATCTGCCAGTGGACTCTGGCCTCGTGCGCGACGACAACGCGGATGACTTCGCCGAGGCGATGCGCAGCTTGCCCGGCCCGGTCCTGGCCTACTGCCGGTCCGGGACACGCTCGGCGACGCTCTGGGCGCTGTCCGAAGCCAAGCATCGCCCGCTCCCCGAGATACTGGGAAAGACCAAAGCCGCAGGCTACGACATGTCGGGCGTCGCACGCCGGGTAGCCAATGGCGGCAAAACGCCGACCGACACCGGCGACGCCCACTACAAGGTGGTGATCGTCGGCGCGGGTGCCGGTGGCATCGCAGTCGCGGCAAGCCTCAAGGCGCGCAAACCCGGTCTCGAGATCGCGATCATCGACCCCGCCGACATCCACTACTATCAGCCCGGCTGGACCATGGTCGGCGGCGGCATATTCGAGGCGCAGGAAACAGCCAAGACGATAGGCAGCCTGATCCCCAAGGGGGTCACCTGGATCAAGGGCGCGGTCGCGGCCTTCGAGCCGCAGAACAACGCCGTCATTCTCGATGGCTGCCGCGTGGTGAAATATGACCGGCTGGTCGTCTGCCCTGGCCTCAAGCTGGACTGGGGACAGGTCGAGGGACTTGTCGAGACGCTTGGCCGGAACGGGGTGACATCGAACTACCGCTACGATCTTGCGCCCTACACATGGCAACTGGTGCAGGAGATGCGGGGCGGGGCCGCGATCTTTACGCAGCCGCCAATGCCGATCAAATGCGCCGGCGCGCCGCAGAAGGCGATGTATCTCTCGGCCGACCACTGGCACCGCACCGGACGGCTCAAGGGTATCGACATTCATTTCTGCAACGCGGGCGGCGTGCTCTTCGGCGTGAAGGACTACGTGCCTGCCCTTATGGAATACGTCAAGAAGTACAACGCCACGCTCGACTTCTTCCACAATCTCGTGTCGGTCGACGGCCCGGCAAAGAAGGCAACCTTTGAGGTCAAGGAGCCCGAGAAGGAGCCCCGGCGCATCGAGATGAAATTCGACATGATGCATGTCTGCCCGCCGCAGACCGCGCCGGACTTCATCCGCGTCTCGTCGCTCGCCGATCCCGCGGGCTGGGTCGATGTCGACCAGGCCACGCTGCGTCACAAGAGTTTCGACAATATCTGGGCGCTTGGCGATGTGATGAACGCGCCCAACGCCAAAACGGCGGCGGCGGCGCGCAAGCAGGCGCCAACGGTCGCCGAGAACATCGTCGCCGACATCGCGGGACGCTCTGCCGTGGCGCAATACGACGGCTACGGCTCGTGCCCGCTGACGGTCGAGCGCGGCAAGATCGTCCTGGCCGAGTTCGGCTATGGCGGTGTGGTGAAGCCGAGCTTTCCGTCTTTCCTGATCGACGGAACGAAGCCAAGCCGGGCGGCCTGGTTCCTGAAAGAGAAGATGCTGCCGCCGATCTATTGGAAGGCAATGCTTCGGGGTCGCGAGTGGATGGCGAAACCCGAGAAATTCACTATCACCACCGACTAAAGGAAGCGCAGCCTGACGCCTCCTTTCGCTAAAGGCGCATCTTGAAACGATGTGCACAGGATGTGCGCCGTTTCCTACCCCGAAAGTTCAGCAACAATGATGCCAAGCCTTGCCCGTTATCTGCCAATCCTGAAATGGGGCAGGCACTATGATCGATCCGCGCTGACGAACGACCTCGTGGCGGCGGTGATCGTGACGATCATGCTGATCCCGCAGTCGCTGGCCTATGCACTGCTGGCAGGCCTGCCGCCCGAAGCCGGGATCTACGCATCGATCGCGCCGATCCTTCTTTACGCGATATTCGGCACATCCCGCGCGCTCGCGGTCGGCCCGGTTGCGGTCGTGTCGCTCCTGACCGCCTCTGCCGTTGGACAGGTGGCCGAACAGGGCACGGCGGGCTATGCCGTCGCCGCGCTGACGCTCGCGGGGCTTTCGGGCGGCTTCCTGTTGCTGCTCGGCGTCTTCCGGCTGGGCTTTCTGGCGAATTTTCTCAGCCATCCCGTAATCGCGGGGTTCATCACCGCCTCCGGCATTCTCATCGCGACAAGCCAGCTCAAGCATATCCTCGGAATCGAGGGCGGCGGCCATACGCTGATCGAGATGGTCGGCGCGCTTCTGGCGCATCTCGGCCAAATCAACCCGATCACGGTGGTCATCGGCGTCGCCGCGACAGCGTTTCTGTTCTGGGTGCGCAAAGGACTGAAGCCGCTCTTGCGCAGAATGGGTGCAGGTCCGCTTCTGGCAGACGTCGTCACCAAGGCCGGGCCTGTAGCCGCTGTCGTCGTCACGACACTCGCAGTCTGGGCGTTCGGTCTCGCCGAGCGCGGTGTCTCCATCGTTGGCGAGGTGCCGCAGGCCCTGCCGCCGCTGACCCTGCCGGGGTTTGAACCAGACGTGATCCGCCAACTGGCCATGCCGGCGATCCTGATCTCGATCATCGGCTTCGTGGAATCCATCTCCATCGCGCAGACGCTCGCCGCCAAGAAGCGTCAGCGTATCGACCCGAACCAGGAACTCATCGGCCTTGGTGCAGCGAACCTCGGCGCCGCCTTTACCGGCGGTTATCCGGTCACCGGTGGCTTCGCGCGGTCGGTCGTGAACTTTGACGCGGGCGCCGAAACACCAGCCGCGGGCGCCTTCACGGCGATCGGCCTCGCCATTGCCGCGCTCGCCCTGACACCGCTGGTCTACTACCTGCCCAATGCGACGCTGGCCGCAACGATCGTTGTCGCCGTGCTGAGCCTTGTCGACTTCTCCATACTGAAAAAAACCTGGACCTATTCGCGCGCCGATTTTACTGCTGTCGCCGCAACAATTATGCTGACCCTGACCCTGGGTGTCGAGATCGGCGTCGCCTCCGGCGTGATCCTCTCGATCGCGCTGCACCTCTACAAGACCTCAAGGCCTCACATCGCCGAGGTTGGGCTCGTTCCCGACACGAACCATTTCCGCAATATCAACCGGCACGAGGTCGAGACCGACCCCCACCTCCTGACGTTGCGTGTGGACGAGAGCCTTTACTTCGTGAACGCGCGGTTTCTCGAGGATCTGATCCAGGATCGTGTCGTCGACGGCGTGTCTCTGCGCAATGTGGTTCTCATGTGCTCCGCAGTGAACGAGATCGACTATTCGGCGCTCGAAAGCCTCGAGGCGATCAATCAGAGGCTCACGGACCTGGGTGTCGGGCTGCACCTTTCAGAGGTGAAGGGTCCGGTGATGGACCGCCTGAAGACCACGCACTTCCTCGACCAGTTGAATGGACGCGTCTTCCTGTCCCAGTACGACGCCTGGAAGGCGCTTGCCAAACCGGCCGACCCGGCCAAAGCCGCAGAATGACCTGAAAGGAAAGGACTGCATGACTATCCCCTATTCGAAAAGCGCAACCCGCGGACATGGAAGCCCCGATGTCGTCGGTTTCTACGATGAGGCCTCGGGCAGCTGCCAATACATCTGTATCGATCCGGCGACAAAAAAATGTGTGCTGATCGACGTGGTTCTCGACTTCAACCCGGCCCGCGCCCGCACCTCGACCGAGTCCGCCGACTGGGCGCTCGACTGGATTGAGCGCGAAGGTCTTACGCTCGAATGGATCCTCGACACGCATCCCCACGCCGACCATCTGATGGCCGCAGCCTATCTCAAGCAGAAGACCAGCGCGCCGAATGCCATCGGCGAGAAGGTTCGGGAGATCGCGGGCCTCTGGTGCGATTTCTACAACACGCCGGACGCTTTCGACCCGGAGGCCGATTTCGACCGGATCTTCGCCGATGGCGACACGTTCCGGATCGGCGATCTCGACGTGCGAGTGATGCTGTCGCCCGGCCATACACTCGGCTCGATCACCTATGTCATCGGGGACGCGATCTTTGCCCATGACACGTTCATGCAGCCCGACAGCGGCACCGCTCGCACAGACTTCCCCGGCGGATCGGCGGCCATGCTCTACGACTCGCTGATGGCGATCCTGGCGCTGCCCGACGACTACCGTATCTTCATCGGCCACGACTACGGCGCGGAAGGTCGCGACGGTCCGGCCTGGGAAAGCACGGTGGCCGAGCAGAAGGCCTCGAATAAGCATCTAGGTGGCGGCGTTGAAAAGGAAGAGTACGTCAAGGTACGCGAGAAACGCGACGCGACGCTCAACCTTCCGGACAGGATGCTCCACGCGCTCCAGTTCAACCTTCGAGGCGGCCGTCTCCCGAAACCGGAGGCTGATGGAAACAGCTACTTCAAGATACCGGCGAACAGGTTCTGATCATGGTAATCTCCCCATTTTTAACGGGGTGCATCCGTAGAATTGACCTGGCCATAGAGGTGGTCCTGCTTTTTCGACCAGAATGCAGCCCGGTTAAGGTGGATCAGTGTTTCCTGTCAGGCTGCCATTCTCATGGGTTCGGTTTTGCTGGCATGGACCTCGTCAGGGGTCAAGATGCCATGGGTCGAGTGGGGCCGCTCGGCGTTGTAACAGGCCAGCCATTTCCCAATACCTTCCCAGGCCTGTGACCCGGCCTCGAAGGTGCGCAGGTAAACGCATTCGTATTTCAGCGACCGCCGCTCGAGCATTGCCCTCATGAAAAAGAGACTTCACCCGGGCGTTGTCAGGCAGCGCCGTGCCCAGGTGGATAACCTGGCGGCAGATCGCCGCCATGATCTGTGCCGCAAGTCGGACAGATACCTGTTCGCCTGCTGTCCTCTCCCTGGGTCACCTCGTAAATTTCTTGTATTTGACCCGCTTCGGCTCAAGCGCGTCGAGGCCGAGGCGGCGTTTCTTGTCCTCTTCGTAGGCCGAGAAGTCGCCCTCGAACCATTCAACATGCGCCTCGCCCTCGAAGGCGAGAATGTGGGTGCAGATGCGGTCGAGAAAGAAGCGGTCGTGGGAGATGACCACCGCGCAGCCGGCAAAATCGGTGAGCGCGTCTTCGAGGGCGCGGAGTGTTTCCACGTCAAGATCGTTGGTCGGCTCGTCGAGGAGCAGCACGTTGCCGCCCTCTTTCAGCAGCCGCGCCAGGTGGACGCGGTTGCGCTCGCCGCCCGAGAGCAGCGAGACCTTCTTCTGCTGGTCGCCGCCCTTGAAGTTGAACGCGCCGCAATAGGCGCGGGAATTCATCTGCGCGTCGCCAAGCTGGATGATCTCCGCGCCGCCCGAGATCGCCTCCCAGACGGTATCATCGGGTTTGAGGTCATCGCGCGACTGATCGACATAGGACAGGCGCACCGTATCGCCATAGTCGATCGTGCCTTCGTCCGGTTTTTCCTGCCCGGTCAGCATCTTGAAGAGGGTCGATTTGCCCGCGCCGTTGGGGCCGATCACGCCGACGATGCCGCCGGGGGGCAACGAAAAGCTCAGATCCTCGATCAGGAGCTTGTCACCCATGGCCTTTTTCAGCCCCTCGATCTCGATCACTTTGGAGCCAAGGCGCGGGCCGTTGGGGATGACGATCTGGGCGCGGGCGATTTTCTCGCGCTCGGATTTGCCGGCCAGATCCTCATATGCGTTGATCCGCGCCTTCTGCTTGGCCTGCCGCGCCCTGGCGCCCTGCCGGATCCATTCCAGTTCGCGTTCCAGCGTCTTATGGCGCGATTTGTCCTCGCGCGCCTCCTGCGCGAGGCGCCTGGCCTTCTGTTCCAGCCAGGCGGAATAGTTGCCCTCGCAGGGGATGCCGCGGCCGCGATCAAGTTCGAGGATCCAGCCGGTGATGTCATCAAGGAAATAGCGGTCATGGGTGACAATGAGGATCGTGCCCTTGTAGTCGATCAGGTGCTGTTGCAGCCAGGCGATGGTTTCGGCGTCAAGGTGGTTGGTGGGCTCGTCCAGAAGCAGCATGTCGGGGGCCTCGAGCAGCAGCTTGCACAGCGCGACGCGGCGTTTCTCGCCGCCCGACAGGCTGGCAACCTGCGCATCGTCGGGCGGGCAGCGCAGCGCCTCCATGGCGATGTCGATCTGGCTGTCGAGATCCCACAGGTTGGCCGTGTCGATCTCGTCCTGAAGCTGCGCCATCTCCTCGGCGGTCTCGTCGCTGTAATTCATCGCCAGCTCGTTGAAGCGGTCGAGCCTGGCCTGTTTGTCCGCCACGCCCAGCATCACGTTGCCACGCACGGTCAGGGTTTCGTCAAGTTGCGGCTCCTGCGGGAGGTAGCCCACCCGCGCCCCCTGCGCCGCGCGCGCCTCTCCGGTGAAATCGGTGTCGATTCCGGCCATGATGCGCATCAGCGTGGATTTCCCCGCGCCGTTGACGCCGACAACGCCGATCTTGACGCCGGGAAGAAAGTTCAGGTTGATGTTCTCAAAGCATTTCTTGCCACCCGGATAGGTCTTGGAGACCCCCTGCATGTGATAGACATATTGATAGGACGCCATGGGATTGCCGCTCCGTTAGGGAATTTCGTGATCGCCCGCGGTGATAGCGGGCACGGCGGCCGGGGGCAATGGTCAGCGCGCATGGCCAATGAAGCGGGGCGCATCATCCTCTCCGGGCGCGCCCAGCGCCACGCCAAAGGGGGCCGTGGCGGGCAAGGGATCGTTGGCGGCGAGCCAGTCGATGAGCGCATCGAGAGGCATCGGGCGCGCGAGACCAAAGCCCTGGATGAGCGGGCATTTGGCGCGGCGCAGTATGGTGAGTTGCCCGGCTGTCTCGACGCCTTCGGCAACGACACTCATGTCAAGAAGGCGGCACAGGCGGATGATGGCGCGCACGATCACGCGGTTGCGCGGGTCGTGATCGAGCCGGGCAATCATCGAGCGATCGAGCTTGATCGCGTCCACCTCGAAGCTGGCCATATGGGCAAGGCCCGCATAGCCGGTGCCGAAATCGTCGAGCGCCACGCGCACGCCGAGCCGCTTGAGCCGCGCGACCGCGCTGACCACATCCGCGCCGGAGCCGTCGAGAATCGTCGTCTCCAGCACCTCGACGCAGATCTGGTCGGGGTTCAGGCCGCGCGATTGCAGCGCCCAGTCGAGCAGGCCGGGATAGTTGCTGTCGGCAAGGATCGCCGCCGAGACATTGATCGACATGGAGAGATGGCCAAAGCCCGCCTCGGTCAGCGCGAGCAGCGCATCGAGCGCCATGGTCATCGACAGGTAGTCGATCTCTGCCAGGAGGCCCAGCCCGTCCGCCGCCTCGAGAAAGGCCGCCGGAGCGAGCATGCCACGGCGGGGGTGGTGCCAGCGGATGAGTGCCTCGCAACCGCAGATGCGCCCGGAATCGAGGCAAAGCTGCGGCTGAAGGTAGATCTCGAACTGGTTGCACGCGACCGCCTCTCGCAGGTCGCGGGCGAGCGTCTGACGCGCGCGCAGCGCCTCGCCGAGATCGGGGCTGAAATGAACCACGCGCCCGCGCCCGCGCGCCTTGGCGGCATAGAGCGCGGCATCGGCGTGCTGGATCATCTTCTCGCCGGTGGTGGCCGGCCCGGAGGCCAGGCAGGCGCCGATCGAGGCCCCGATGCGCACGGTCTGGTCGCGCCAGTGAAACGGTGGTTCGAGCGCGCGCAGCACCGCGGCGGCGCGCGCCTGCAACCCCTCCCCGCCCTCGGGCACGTCGCAGACAAGCAGGAATTCATCACCGCCGGTGCGACAGGCGAGGTCCCGTGGCCCCGCCACCCGCGCCAGCACACCGGCGACATGGGCGAGCGTCCGGTCGCCTGCCCCATGCCCCAGCGAATCGTTGATCTCCTTGAACTTGTCGATGTCGATGACCAGAACGCCGAGCGCGCCTTGCGCCATCGCCGCGCGCACCGGCGCAGCGGCCAGATGTTCGGCCAGCTTCTTGCGGTTGGCCAGCCCGGTAAGGTCATCGTGATGGGCGGCATGACGCAGATCGACCTGCGCCTGGCGCAGCACCTGTTCGGTCGAGACCTGATCGGTCACGTCGCGGCAGGTGATCACCACTTTCTGCCCCGCAGCGCCGAGGTCAAGCAGGGCAAAGCTCTGCTGGTTCCAGAACGTGCTGCCGTCACGGCGGATATTGCGGCTAAGTTGATAGCGGCCAAAGAGCGCGCTTTGGGCGTCGTAGCGAAAAGCGGCGACCTCGGTATCGGAGGGGCGCGTCTCGGGCGGGAGGATGAATTCCTGTGGCTTGCGCCCGCGCATCTGATCGAGCGTCCAGCCGTAGAGCCGCTCGCAGGCGGGGTTGATCCATTCGATCCGCGCTTCCATGTCCTGCACGACGATGCCATCCTCCGCGCAAGCGACGATGCGCCGAAAGAGCGCCTGTGCTGCGTCCTCGCTGTTGTCATCCGAAAAAGCCACGGCCTGCCCCGGTTCTGGTCCGTTCATGCCGTCGGACCCTGGCATGAGACGGGTTAACAAACCGTGCGCGCCCGCGCCGAAAACCGCTAAAATGCTGCATATCTCTGCGTGAGCACACGCACGCCCTGAGAGGGCACCATGCATCCGCGCACCCTCGACGACGCCGATCCGCGGTCCGGGGACATTTCCGCTTTACACGGCGCGGCGCGCTGGCAATGACGGGTGCATGACCCACGGCCTGCCCCTTTCGCGCCCCGGCCAGGTGATCGGCCTTCTGGGCGGCTCTTTCGATCCGCCCCACGCCGGGCATCTGCATATCAGCCACGAGGCGCTGCGCCGCTTCGGGCTGGACCGGGTGTGGTGGCTGGTCAGCCCCGGCAACCCGCTCAAGCGGCACGGCCCCGCGCCGCTGGCCACGCGGATGGCGGCGGCGCGCGCGCTGGTGGATCATCCGCGCATCGCGGTCACGGATTTCGAGGCGCGCGCGGGCACGCGGTTCACCGCCGAGACGCTGGCGGCGCTGGCGGCGCGCTGCCCGGGTCGGCGCTTCGTGTGGCTGATGGGGGCGGATAACCTCGCGCAGTTGCATCTCTGGCAGAACTGGTGCGCGATCATGGAGAGCGTGCCGGTGGGCGTGCTGGCGCGGCCCGGTCAGCGCATCTCGGCGCGGCTCTCGGTGGCGGCGCGGGTCTATGCCGGGGCGCGTCTGGCGGCCGCGCAGAGCCACGCGCTCGGGACCGCGGGCCCACCTGCCTGGTGCTTCGTCAACGTGCCGATGACCGACATCTCGTCCAGCGCGCTGCGGGCGCGCGGAATCACGGCAGATATCGCGCCGGATGTTGCAGAAAAGTGACGGCACGCAGGCATCATCGCGATTGCGCGCGAGCCGCGCGATTGGCTAGGCTTGCGCCATGTCGTGCCTGGTTTCCAGACGCATTTTCCTGACCGCCGGGCTTGCCGCGTTGGCCGCACCGGCGCTTGCAGGCGCGCCCGCGATATCGCTGCGCCCGGTGGCGCGGCCCGTGCGGGGGCCGGGCACGGTGGCCTCGCGCAGCGCCCCCGCCGCCGAGGCGCTGATTGCCAGGGCCAATCTCTCCGGGCGGGTGGGGTTTGCCGTGGTCGATCCCGCGACGGGGCGTATGCTGGAGGAAAGCGACGGCAGCGCCGCGTTGCCCCCCGCGAGCGTGACCAAGGCGGTAACCGCGCTCTATGCGCTTGAAACGCTGGGGGCGGAACATCGGTTCGAGACCCGGCTCATCGCCACGGGGCCGGTGGAGAACGGTATCCTCAAGGGCGATCTGGTGCTGGCGGGCGGCGGCGATCCGACGCTTGAGACCAATGCGCTGGCGGGGATGGCGGCGGCGCTCAAGACGGCGGGTGTGCGCGAGGTGCGGGGACGGTTCCGGCTCTGGGGCGGTGCGGTGCCGTTCAGGCGCGCCATCGACGAGGACCAGCCCGAGCACGCGGGCTATAACCCGGCGCTGTCGGGGCTGAACCTCAACTACAACCGTGTGCATTTCGAGTGGAAGCGGCAGGGTGCGCGATATGCCGTCGCCATGGACGCGCGCTCGGACCGCTATCGCCCGGATGTGACCATGGCGCGGATGCGCGTGGCCGACCGGGCCGCGCCGGTCTATGTCTATTCGGACGGCGGCGCGCGCGACGAGTGGAGCGTGGCGCGCGCGGCACTCGGGGCCGGCGGCGCGCGCTGGCTGCCGGTTCGCAAGCCCGAGCGGTATGCGGGCGAGGTTTTTGCCACTTTCGCGCGCGCGCAGGGGATCACGCTCGGGGCGCCGGAGGTGATGCAGGCCGCGCCCGGGGGCAGCGTTCTGGTGAGCCACAAGAGCGAGGCGCTGGAGACGGTGCTGCGCGACATGCTTCGCTATTCCACCAATCTCACCGCCGAGATGGTGGGGCTTGCCGCCACCTCGCGGCGGCAGGGGGGCGCCGCGACGCTGGCGCAATCGGCGCAGGCGATGAACCCATGGGCGGCGGCCAGCCTTGGCATGAAGACCGCCGCGCTGCGCGATCATTCGGGCCTCAGCGACCGCTCGCGGCTGTCGGCTGCGGATATGGCACGGGGCCTGGCGGGGGCCAGGCGCGCGGCGCTCTTGCGGCCGCTCCTGCGGGAATTCGCGCTGCGCGACGCCCGGGGAAACGTGGTCAGGAACCATCCCGTGAAAGTCGTGGCCAAGACCGGGACGCTCTATTTCGTGAGCACGCTGGCGGGCTATGTCACCACACCGGGGGGCAAGGATCTTGTCTTTGCAATCTTCACCGCAAGCGACAGCCTGCGCGCGCAGATAAACCCCGCGCAAGACGACAGCCCGCCCGGCGCACGCGGATGGAATGGCCGCGCCAAGGGGCTGCAACAGGCGCTCATCGAGCGCTGGAGCGCGGTGCACGGCAGGTAATACCAAGCCGCGTGAAGGCTGACTCACGGGGGATTCCCAAGGTGGCGACAATCTGACTCTATGGTGCTGGAGGTGGGGATGGCGTGGCCATGGGTGCAGCAATAGAATTACGGGCGGACTTTGACGGGGCGACATTGAGGTGTCTGGCCCGGAAAACGAAGACCGCGAAGCAGAGCCGCAGGCTGCCGGCGCTGGCCGGGATCTGTGATGGCGGTCGTCGCGGCGATGCGGCGCGGATTGGCGGCGTGGGTCTGCAACCCAAGCTCGACGACACCCAACGTCAGGCGCTTGCGGCGATCGTGGAGGGCGCTCCGACGCCGGAGGTCCACGGGGTCGTGCGCTGGCGGCTGAGCGACCTGGCCCAGTGGCTTCATGCGGAATTTGCGGTCTCGCTTCACGAAACGACCGTGAGCCGGAAACTCGGAAAGCTCGGCCATGTCAGGCTCACGGCGCGGCCCCGCCACCATGCGCAGGACACCGAAGCGCTGGAGGCGTTCA
>Ga0209346_1000983_pt1 | contig 18719 bp, 15 predicted proteins | sample AutmiccommunBRH9_FD_187381 | JGI IMG/M metagenome (GOLD analysis project Ga0209346, IMG submission 187381) | Deep subsurface microbial communities from Mt. Terri, Switzerland - Autotrophic microbial communities BRH/9 (SPAdes) (version 2) | ecosystem: Environmental > Aquatic > Deep subsurface >...
CGATAGAGGAGTTGCGGGCAATAACAGCCAGCCAGGAAATCGGGCTATAGGTTCCCGCCTGATATTGATCGGCCCGATGCCAGACTTTGATATACACTTCCTGCAAAACGTCCTCCGCCGCGCTTCTATCTCCACAGATACGAAGGCATATTCCAAATAGTTTCGATGAGGTCAGTTGATAGAGTTCTTCGAGCGCTGTCCGGTCGCTACGTGCAACACGGGACATTATTTCGAGCAAGGACTCGCTGGCGATTTGACCGCCGGTTCCGGAATCGTCCTTCGATTTCATAAACTCTAAGTGAGAGGAAATTTCAGAGCGCGCAATAACCAATTGAAGGAAGTGCCATTTTTTGGCTTGGTAGGAATTATCGCACTTAGACACAGATATGACGAACATTACGTCGCCAAAAAAGGTCCGCAATTGGCCAAAAATCCTTACCGCAGTAATATATCCAACCAGCCCATCGACATCTGCCAATGCGCAACGCCCGTCTAATTCGCATTACAGCGCCTAGCCATCGTAGCGCGCCAAACGCCGTCGAGTATAGACAAGTTTGCTCCGCTACGCAGCAATGGTCTCCTAATATCTCCTATTGGGCATTATCTTTTGATCCCGGGACGCCCTACATTGCGGTGGAAGACGCCGATTTGATCGCCCCCACCCAAACGTCCGCTTGTTATTGATGATCTCCTACAAGCGGACGGACTGCAAACGGCGAAAATGCCGACGGTCTGAAATGCGCCTTTATCTCCGGCATGCCGGATTGAGAGCTAAATTCCTGATGACAGACATTATCGTTGCGTGCCCCCCCCCCTCAGGATAGGATGGAATCCACTTCCATCGAGAGCGCACGACAGGGAATAATCTACTCATTGACCCTTCCGATCGGCGGCAGGCGGAATGTGCCATTGATGAAGGGGTCTTGCGGCCGGTAGGCACGGAAAACGAGCAGGAACTGACCATTGGGCGCAGGCAACCAGTTCTCTGCATGGGCTGGCCTTGTGTGCGCAATGTCGACGAGGAGTGCCCCGTCTCGGCTCCTTTTCAGACCGCTGGAAGCACTTCCCATCGAATATCGTTCAATAGGATTCCTATAGAGAAACCAACGACCAGCTCCATCCGATTCGTACAACGTAAGCGACCAGAAACCATCGACCGGCACCTTACCCGGAATTTGCAATCGATATTGCGATGCCCCAGTCAACCGGAACCCCTCGGCGTCCACATATGCCACCGGGTTGATCGCTTCACGAACCGGGAGCGCCGCCAGTCCGCCCAGGGCAATTGCGGTCCGATAGACATCATCTGTTCCGAATTCGGCGAGGTTGGAGGCGGGATAGCGCCAGCCAAAGTGAAGTGATCCAGCCGTCTCCAATGCTCGTCCTGCCTCATCATAGAAGTCAGCAATGTTGGCATCCCAAGCGCGAAGCATTGCGGGATCGAGTTTCACTTCAGCATCCCGCGCGCCCGAGGATAGACCCGCGCTCTCAAAACAGGCCAACCTTTCGGCATGGATTTGCGGAAGGGGCCCACTTGCGAGAGCCGCGTTGACGACCGTGAGAAACTGCTCCCCATTGGGCCTGCTCGGAATGCGCATGCCGAAGGCGGGATCAGAGCGAGAACTCGCACCCGGTTCGATCACAAAGGCGCGCTGCAATCCTTGTGCTTCGGCAAGGTCGCGACTATTTTCGACTGCAGTGCGGACGACTACCCAGGCATTGTTGGTCGGGATCCGCAAGATGGCCTCATCTGCCTTGGTACCGCCATCCCATTCCGGCCCGATCATCACCAAGCTGCGTTGTGAACCGCTATCGTTGCGCAAAACGGCTACGACATCGGAAAATGCATCCAGCACTTACACGCTATGATAGCGCGATCCCATCAGAGGCATGGAAAGACGAACCGGACCGTCTGTCAGGTCGAGCCAGGCCGCGGAATACAGCGTATCGGTGTTTGGCATGGTGATCGAGCGATCCCCAGGACCGCACAGGGTCGTGCGATGTCGGAGCTTGTTCACCTTCGCGCCAGGGGCTGATAACATGAGCTGTCGCACGCGCGCTGTCTCGTAGAGCGGGAATGCGAAGAAGAAGGCCTGTCGCGCGGTCTCGACCCTGGAGGTCGCCGCCGGGCATGGCGGCCTTTGCCGAACGGTTTGATCCAATTGCATGGTAGTGCAGGACGATGCGAGCGCCGCCAGTGCGATCAAGAGATTCGTAGGCCTCATCGTGCAGGGTCCTCTTTTCTCAAATCTCGCGCGAAGCCGCACCGCAACGACAATCCGAGAATTAATACCCATTGCAACTATCAAGCGCGCTTGGCTTTGAATGTCGAAAATGCAACAATTGAACAATGGACCTATCGCATTACAAGCCGAAGCCTTCTTGGAGTTTCTGACCGAGGATCAGGTCGCACGTCTGAAGGCGGAAGGCGAACTGCCTATGCGCCAACTTCCGGTGAACACGTGTTCTTCGTCTTGCTCATAGGTCCCTCCTCGCAAGACAATGCCCTTCATCTCGTGCACCTATTCCCATCAATAGCACAATGTCAGTAAAGGCCGCATCCCCGGTATCCGTCGTCAGGTACCACTTCCAAACCGAATAGCATAAAGATCAAGTTCGCCATGGCCCTGAACTGCAAAGCGCCTCTCGTACCTCAAGCCAAGCTTTCTCAGCACCTGCACGGAACCGAGATTCGCTGGCTCTACCAAGCCGATGATGCGCTTGAGCCCGAACTGCTTCGCCTGGACCCCCATAATGGCAGCTGAGCTTTCTGTCGCGTAGCCCTTGCCCCAGACAGCTGGGAGAAAACGGTAACCCACGTCGGTTTGGTCAATATCGTCGAGGTATTTGAGGCCACTGAAGCCAATCAGCTGCCCAGTCGCCTTCTCAATGCAGGCCATTCGCCCGTAGCCATGTAATTCATAATCTCGAAGCTGCCGCGCTTCGAGTAGCTGCAGGACCTCATCTGTCGAGCTTAATGCCTTTTCTCCCGTGAAGCGTACAACCTCGGAGAGAGAGACGAGTGGCAGGTAAGCAGCCGCATCGTCCTTGGTGAAACGCCTCATGATCAGACGCTCGGTTTCTATGGTGTCAGATCTGCCCAATTGCTGCTCCCAGCTGTGCGAAAATGCGAACCACGGCAGCCGGGCTCACCTCTAAACCGAAACTGCTATTGGACCTGTCGTTGCCCTTGATGGCGACTTCTATAGCCCAGTTTAGGTAGGGAACAAGCTGAACTTCAACTGCGGCTGCCCCTCTCGGTTGGCAGATATTTCCACAAGTCCATTTTGACTGATTCGCGCCGATTCTTTCCGTGCCGAGCGCGGCAATGACAATATTGTTGAGCTGTGCCGCAAGGAAGGTATAGCCTAGCACCTCTATTACACTTGGTTCAAGGAGTCCATGAAGGCCAACAAACGCCGGCTAGTCGGTGACCCGTATATTCGGTTGTCGTCAGCCGTGGGAATATGATTTGACGGTCATATCCGAGGCATGCGGGCTCAGTTTTACACCAACGCCTAAAGACCGTGAGTTTCCGTATATCTGGACCTGTGATGAACTTGGATTTGAGATAGGCGATGGTGGTATCCAACCGCGAACTGACTAGCGGTACAATGAGCTAACCGCCAATATGCTGACCGACGGCGAAGCTGCGGATAAATTTGCAGTATATTATCGGAGTTCGCGACATTCAGATATTCGAAGTTTCCAATGGAAGCCCTCAATTTGCTGATAATGCCTTTATCACCCCGCGTATTTCGGCGAGCCCTTTCATCCTACCAATAGCTGAATAGCCGGGATTACTCGTGCGGTTCACATCAGTCATCATCAGGTGACCGTGGTCTGGGCGTATGAAAATTTCGCGGTTCAAGTCTCGCTCGTTTTCCAGCAGGTGCCGGATAACCCTGACCATATCAATATCACTATCCAGATGGCTGGCCTCGTAGAAGGAGCGTTGGTCCTGCGGTTCACGGGTCACTCCGCGCAAATGTGCGAAATATATCCGCTGTGCAAAATCGCGAGCCATTTGCGGCAGATCATTGTCAGGTCTGCTGCCATAGGTACCAACGCACAGGGTAATACCGTTGGCTGCACTGGGCAATTCACAGAATAGCTGACTTAGATCATCGGGCGTGCAAATGATACGCGGCAGCCCGAACATGTCCCAGGGAGGATCGTCGGGATGAATGGCCAAGTTTATCCCGGCGTCCTCAGCGTGCGGCAGGACCTGTGCGAGAAAAGCGAATAGATTTTGACGCAGTCTGGCATGGTCGACAGGATCATAACGTTTCAGCGCTTCCCGAAAATCATCCAACGTGTAGGCTTCGGTCATTTTTCCAGGCAATCCGGCAATGATCGTTTGGGTGAGGCCGGCCCTTGCTTCCGGCGTCGTTGCCCCATGCACGCGCTGGGCACGAACATATTCCGCTTCAGTGTAATCATCCGTGGCATTTGCCCGCTGCAAAATAAACAGATCAAAGGCAGCCAATTTGTCCTGATCAAACCGCAGCGCATATGCGCCGTTGGGTAGTGGGTACTTCAGATCCGTGCGGGTCCAGTCGATGACCGGCATGAAATTATAGCAAATGGTGCTTATGCCTTCTGCCGCCAGGTTTTCGAGCGTGGCAATCCAGGCTTTGATATATTTCTGATGGCCTGGTGCAGCCAGTTTAATGTCTTCATGAACTGGGATGCTTTCGACAACGGTCCACCGCAAGGGTGACATAGTATTGTTATGCTCTTCAATCATCGCCTTGTGAGCGGCGATCGACGCACGCGGCCATGGCTCTCCGATAGGAATATCATGTAGCGCGCTGACGATGTCGGTTGCGCCTGTCTGACGTATTTCGGCTAGGCTCACCGGGTCATTTGGTCCAAACCACCGCCAAGATTCACGCATAATGCAACTTTCTCCTAGCGCCCTAGCAATTCCAGTAATCCACCAAGGCCCATATAGGCGGTCACCAGCGAAAACAGGAAAATTGCAGCAAGGCTGACATTGGTAGGCAACCTATGACAATGAGCCCCCATCAAGTCTTTCCTGTTGCCAAGGTAGAATATGCAAGCCACGGTTGCTGGCAAGAGTACAACGTTAAAAGCCTGAGACAAAATCATTACGAACAAAGGCCTTGCTTCGAACAAGGGCACCACCAGCCCTAGCAAGGAGATGAAAAACACCATGATCCGATATTTCGGCAATGTCATGTCGCGCGCCGAGTTTTGATAGTCACTCAATAGCCACGGCAGCATCAACACATTCGGAAATTGCGATGAAACGCCTGCAGCAATTATGCCAACGGCAAAAATGGAGGCCGCGAAAGGCCCCGCCAACGGTTCCAGCAAAGTGATCATCTGCGCGGGGTAGTCCAGTCCGGTGCCCGCAGCAAATAGCGACCCTGCAGCTGCGGACATAATGGCGGCGCTGATCACAAACATCATGACGACGGCAAATAATGCATCGCGGCGTTGCTGCGTGTTATCCTTGAGCGTCCAGCCGGCTTCCTTGACCAGCGTTGTGCGGATGATGAACAGGCCCGAGAAAAGAGTTGTACCGACCATGGATGCAATCAGCAACAACGGCCCCTGTCCCTCAATTCCGGACTCTGGAATATCAGGGATAGACGGGATCAATCCTTTCACGATATCCAAAGGTGGCGGCATTAGGATGAAGAAATTCAGGACAAAACTTCCCGCCATGATGGCGACTATGACCGCAAGCGCGCGTTCAAAAAACCGCGTGCGCCCGTTCCAGAAAATAAAATAGACGAGACTGACAAAGAACACGGCCCAGTAAATCGGCCGGATACCGCCTCCGATGAATGTCCTGGACCATTCGTAACTGATCTCGGCAACGATGCCCATTACACCCATCACGCTGCCCCCGACCCCGACCGTCAGCGCGACAATAAAGAATATTCCGACTGCAGGGTGGATATGTTTGCGAAAAGCCTGGAGCGCCGTTTCACCGGTAACCAGCGTATAACGGCCGTACGCTCCGATCATCACGTAAGTGGCCACACAGGAGATGAGCACTGTCCATAATAAGGACATGCCATAGGTTGCACCGGCCTTCGCCATAGTTGTGACACTGCCCGTGCCGATATTGAATCCGAGCAGAAAGATGCCGGGCAAAAAGAGGGCTAGCTTTTCTTTTAGACCGAAAAAGTGCGATGAAACCATTTTGGTATCGTTCCTGAAGATGCGGGATCGCCAGTATGGCCGGATTAGACCCCGAGCTTTCGTTTAACCCCACCTGGTCAGTAAGCCTGGGGATCGGTTTTGCCTTGATCACTGTTTATCGGTTTGCCACGATCCTGGCTTATCCCGCCGAGTTCCCTTTGCACGCATTTCTCAAACAGTTGCTGCTCGCGGGACGGGTTGTCGTTGGCAACGCGGATGTTTTGGCTCCGGTCCCGAGGTGCCCTTCTGCCAACAGACACAGTAAGTTTGCTCGGCAACATCTGAATCTACCTCTGAACGCGGCCCGATCCATCGCCGGACATGAGTTTCTCTACTTCTGAAACTGTGACTCGGTTGAAATCACCCAGAATGGAATGTTTCAGGCAGCTTGCTGCCACCGCGAACTCGAGCGACTTTTGTTTGTCAGTGTAAGCGTTGAGACCATAGATCAATGCCGAGGCAAAACTGTCACCGCCGCCAACCCGGTCCACAATATCGGTCAGCTCATAGTGCCGCGACAATTTGAAACCCAGCTCCCGGTCGCGCAGGCAGGCGGCCCAGCCGTTGCGGTCGGCGCTGTGGCTTTCCCTGAGCGTGATCGCGATAGTCGACATGTCGGGATAAAGTTCAAGCACCTTTTCCGACAGTGCTTCATATTTTCTAGTATCAAGCTCGCCGGTTTCAACATCAATATCAACGCTGATGCCGAGAGATTTCTGGCAATCCTCTTCATTGGCAATGCCGACATCGACATGTTTGACCAGTTCGCTCATCACTTCAGGCGCGCTTTTGCCATATTTCCAAAGTTTGCCGCGGAAATTGAAATCGCATGAAACGGTCAGACCTGCCCGTTTCGCTGCCTGTACGCATTCCATGCTGAGATCCGCAGAATCCTGAGTCAACGCCGGAGTGATGCCGGTAATGTGCAGCCATTTTGCGCCATCGAAAATGCTTGCCCAGTCAAAATCTCCGGGCCTGCACTCGCTGATAGCCGAGTGCGAACGGTCGTAAATGACCTTGGACGGTCGTTGATTGGCTCCGGATTCCAGAAAATAGATACCAACCCGTTCGCCCGAGCGCCGCACGTGGGACGTATCCACACCAAAGCGTTTGAGCTCGCCAATTGCCGAATTCCCGACGTCATTGTCAGGGAGCGCTGAAACAAAGCCCGCCGACAGGCCATAGTTGCTCAGCGCAACGGCCACATTGGCCTCGCCGCCGCCAAATGTCGCTTCAAACGAAGGCGATTGAAAAAACCGTTCGTGCCCCGGAGTTTTCAGTCGCAGCATTATTTCACCAAATGACAAATATTCTGCCATATCCAATTCCTTATGGTCTGGCCGCACTCGCGAGAGCGACAGCTTCGCGGGCCAGCTTGGTTATTTCATCGAAATCACCAGCGTCGATCACCGCTTTGGGTGTGAGCCAGCTGCCGCCACAGGCAATCACGGAAGGTAAGGCAAGAAATTCAGCCAAATTATCTGCAGACACACCACCCGTCGGCATGAAGCGCATATCGCGAAAGACCGAACTCAATGCTTTGAGCATGGGCACCCCGCCGGCGAGCGTTGCAGGGAAAAATTTCACCGTCGTAAGGCCAATACAATGCGCCTGCTGCACTTCTCCCGGCGTCATCGTACCCGGGAAAACTGGAAGATCATTCTCCTTGCAGAAATTTACCACTGCATAGATCAGTCCTGGCGATACAATAAACTGAGCGCCCCGGGCGGCCGCTGCTTTCGCGGCGCCAGCGGTCAGGATCGTTCCCACACCAACAATGATGCCTGAAGTTTCCGCAATAATGGCTTCCGTGCAATCAAGCGCCGCATCGGTCCGGAGGACGACCTCAATCACATCGAGACCGCCCGCCTGAAGCGCTTTTGCCGTCGCCACCGCCACCGCAGGGTCACTGGCTTCGATCAATGGCACCACGGGTGCCGCGGCAAATTTCGCCTCTAGAATACTTTTAGTGTCAACGGTCATTTCAAGCTCGCAAATTTTGGAGTCAGGAGAAAAGTGTCCCGCCGTTAATGTCGATATTCGCACCCGTGATAAAACTGCTGTCATCCGACACCAGATTGGCCACCGTACGCGCAACCTCTTCCGAAGTACCCTGACGGCGGAGCGGCGTGCCAGCGGCCACAGCAGTACGCACTTCGTCTTTGGTAAACGTATCGTGGAAAGCGGTGGCAATCATGCCAGGGCAAAGCGAATTGACGCGGATGCCTTTGGGGCCGAGTTCCTTCGCCATGGCACGTGTGAAAGTCATCACCGCGCCTTTTGAAGTGCCATAGGCCGCCGCACCAGGACCGCCGCCATCCCGGCCAGCTTGTGAAGCAAAATTCAATATCGCGCTACCCTCCGGCATATGCGGGGCAACCCGCTGGGTCATCATAAAAGTCGACGTAACGTTGAGCTGCATGACGTGATTGAAAAACTCTTCGTCCATTTCGGCAAGACCCTTGCGCGCCACCAGGCCGCCTGTGACATTCACTAATATGTCGATCTTGTCACCAAATGCCGCAACAGTTTCCGCCACTAAACGGTCGACATCTGCTTGTTTCGTAACATCGGCCTGGACCAGTATCGCATTGCCGCCAGCTGCTTTGATCGCGTTCAGTGTAGCATTGCCGTCGGCTTCATTGTTGCAGTAATTGACCACGACATTCGCACCTTCGGCAGCCAATTTTTCCGAAACGGCCCGGCCGATATCACGGCTACCGCCAGTTACAATCGCAGTTTTATCATTAAGTTTAGTCATATTCTTTCCCGTTTTTAAAGATCTGAATGTTGCGCGGCGCTAAGCAGTTTTCGGTTTCAAAGGTTTGATATCGGTGCAGAAAATCAAAACTGACAGGACAGTCATGATTGCCAGTCCTGCACCGACCGCAAAGGCCGGTGCGTAGCTGTTGACCGTAATCACCGGGATCAGGAAATTTAGCCCCACAACGGCGAGCTTGGCAGCAGTGCCTGCAAAGCCGGCAAGCGAGCCGACAGATTTTCCGCTGTAGAAGTCGCTTGGCAATGTCTGGATATTCCCGACCGCCGTCTGGAAACCGAATAGAATGGCCGCCATCAACAGGACAGCTATCAAAGGAGAGGCGGCGACAATCGTCAGCAGCAGAGACACCAGCATGATCAATCCGCCCAGAGCGATGACCACCTTGCGTGACTTGTTGACAGTCCAGCCCGATTTTATCAGCCGCCCCGCCAAAATTCCACCGAACCATGCGCCGAACATGGCACCCACATAAGGCACCCAGGCATAGCTCGCTATTTCTTCGACACCGAACCCGTAGGTTTCATATAGGTATAAAGGCAGCCAACCGACAAACAGCCACCAGATCGGGTCGAGGAAAAAGGATGCCAATATTACGCCCCAGCTTTCCTTGCGTGAAAGAATTTCAACAGAATTCGGCGCGTAGGTAGCGACCTCGTTAGTTTCGGCGTTCTTCTGGCCGGTCAGGATATATTGACGCTCATCCTCTGACAGCCAAGGATGGCTTTCGGGGCCAGACTTGTAAATGATCAGCCATGGCACAAGCCACAGAAAACCCAACGCACCAACGGCGATAAAGGTCGCTTGCCAACTGCCCAAAAAGACAAACAGGATGCCAACGATCGGCGCGGAAATGATGCCCCCGATCGCCGCACCGGAATTGAACACGCCCTGAGCGAGCGCACGTTCGTTGATCGGAAACCATTCGGCATTTGCTTTGGTTGCACCCGGCCAGTTTCCTGCCTCGGAGAGGCCGAGAAACCCTCGGACCAGGGCAAAGCTCGTCAATCCTGTCGCCACAGCGTGCAACATTGTTGCTGCTGACCATACGACAATCGACAGGACGAAGCCAAGACGCGTCCCGATCCAGTCAAATATTTTGCCGAACAGCGTCTGCCCAAAGGCATAGGCGAAGGTAAACACGTTCAAAATGATCGCGTAGTCGGTTTTGGTGAGGCCAACGTCTTCCGAAATTTCCGGCCACAGAAATCCCAGCGCACCGCGATCAATATAATTGATGATAGTCGCCAGTGCGACGAGGCTGACGATGGCCCAGCGGAAATTTCCAATCTTGGTGATTCCACTCATCTTGGCCGTGCTCCCGTGCCTATAAAATCTTCGCGGATCGGATTGAAAATATCGAGCAACGACCCGGCTTCGATGCAGGAGATTCCATGATCGGTGTTGGGCGAGATGATCACGCTGTCCCCGGCGACCAGTTCCCGCTCCTTGCCGCCCGTTTTCGCGCGAAACCGGCCCGTTTCGATGTAGCTGATCTGGCTATGTGGATGCTGGTGCACGTCTCCGGTGGAACCCGATTCAAACCATAGGCGGCAGAGCATCAGATCGGGACCATAGGTCAGTATCTGCCGCGAAATACCTTCACCCACGGTTTCGGTTTGTACGTCTGCACACTGAACAAATGTCTCGCTGCGGACTTGCAATTTTTCCGTCATCGCTTCGCCTTTCCTGCGGGCAGGTCGATGAGAGATGCAAATCCGGTCCAGTTCAATGTTTGACCACCTACCGTCACGGAGTGCTTCTTTGCGGGATCGGAATCGTAGGAAATGGCGAGTGCGATCCTTTTCCCATCCAACGCTTCTACAAGGACAATGTCAGAACCCTCGACGCTTTCATGGCGGAGTGATTTGATCTGGCTGTCACTGCCGACAGTCTGTTCCGCAGCACCATCGTAATGGCCATGCGATTCCAGCATACTGACAAAGGTCGTATCTTGTACGCCCTTGACCCGCTGAATCACAATCGGTTCGCGGCGCAGGTCGAATTTGGGATCATTGGCACCGATTTCGGCTAGGATAGTTTCCGCGTCGCTCTGGGGAACAAATCGATAAGTGTAGAACCTTCCATCGAGCAATGTTGTGACAAATCCATTTTGTCCTTGGGGCTTTCCGACCGCGTCCACCCAGATATGTTGATAGCCATTGTTGGCTCCCAGCACCGGTCGCGCCGTAATATTGGACTCGGTGTCAAACCCGACCCGCATGATTTGCCCCTGATAATGCAGGGGCAGGTCGTATTGATTTGGCTTGTCGGAACGAACCCGCAATACATCAATCACCAGGGGCTCTGACAGGCTGTCGACATCAAGTAGCGCAAGTGTGCGGGTAAAACTTGTGCCCGGATAAGTGCCATCAACCACTGCCGATGTGATTTGCGCACTTTCGACGTCCGAAAAATAAAGTTGCTTTGGTGCAATGGTTTCGGCGACCGTCACATCACCATTAAAGTGACTCTTCTCATCGACGACCAACGTGTTGTGGGCGATACTCTGCTTCGCCCAGCTCTCATTCTCCGGCAGATAGCGACCGCCGTCCTTGGCCTCGATATTTAGGAAGCGCGCAGCGCCATAATCTCTGACTATTTCATTACCATTGTCGTAATATTGCCAGCTCAGCTTGTCGAAATGGCCGTGTCCCATGCCTTGCGAGCTATTTTTGGCAACCAGTGCCTGACCGCTTTTGCTATCACCTTCACGCAGGAGTGCTATCGCACCCTGGTCGCCATCGGGTCCATCGCTCAGCAACAGCGACCTGAACGGAAAGGGCCGGAGCTTGCCCGCCGCCAGATCATCGGCAACCAACCTGCCTTCATCAGTAAGCACTGTGCGCCCCTGCCACTGAGCGATCGACAGCAGCCCGGGATCGCGCGTTTTGCTATAGGCAACGGCGACGCCGTGAAACAGCTCATCGGTTTGAAGACTTTTGTCCTTCATCGCATCGTTGAATGGGAAGAAATATCCGTCGTAGGTTAGCTGGATGGTGGTGCGCAGTGCTTTCAATAATATCCCGTCGCGATGCTCAAAAATTTTGCGTGCAGGATCGTTTTTTTCAATCACCCCGGCGAACACTACGAAAGGCTTCAGTGCGAAGCGTTGATAATAGGGTCCTTCAGTATAATAGCCATCGGGGGAAAAGAGCAGTTCGCTCTGGCGCAAAAATCCTGTCTTTCCGCTTTTATCCAGTCCAAGCAGAGCAATGTCGACCAGCTCTTTGTCGCTCAGAACATAGCCCGTCATCCCCACACCAGCTGTGGCCCATGTCGCATGGTTGTGGATCTTGCTAAACGTCACCGCCGAACCCGTGGAAAGGAAGGCCGCTGCCTTGCGGAACAGATTATCGTCAATATTTTTGCGGTCGGTTTCTGAAAGTTCACCGCGAATAGCTTCATAGCCCTGGATGCTGTGCACCATCCACATCGCGTCGTTAAGCACTTGCCAAAAAATCCGGCCGGAATCCTGGCTATTTTTACGCGCCGGGTGCTCCCTCAAAATCGGATAGAGCTTTGCATAGGCTAGCAATATGTCGCGCACATAATCGGCATATTTCTGCTCGCCGGTAATCCGGTAAAGCTGGCCACCTTCGTAGATCGCCTTGTAATTTCGCTTATGCTGTTCGTGAGTGTAACCGCCCCCGGGATCTTTGGGGACAGGAACGACCACGCCCGCTACCATCATCTGATCTACAAAGGTCCGGGCGCGATCCAGTTCACTTCCGAACAGCGGCGCATATTGCGGTGCCGCCGCCACAGGCCCAGATTGGGAGGAATCGACTGGCCCTGCCACGGCGGCAGAAGATGCAGCACCCCATAGTGCGACCGCTAGGAGTTTACCTGTCATGGCTTTGCTGCACCTTCAAATTTATTGCCGACAAGGATCGCACGATGTGCGCCCTGATAATTTAGTTCCTTGAGAATTGGCGCGGACATATTTTGCGAAATATTCCCAGATATCCGGCTTTGTGGACGTCCGACGGTGTGGACGATCTTGATCGGCGCGGCGTCTTGAAAAACATTGTTGCTGATATCGCTATGCTGCACCCCGTGCAGGACCATGGAAGATCCTGTGACATTGTCGCCGCTGCGTCCGACATTCATGAAGGTAGAGCCGGTCAAAGAAAAATGCGGGCCAAATGTACTTTCGTCTCGGCCGCCGCGGTAGATATTGAAAAGCTCGCCGCCAATATCTTTAAAACTGGACCCCGACACCTCAACATATTCCGCATTATACTGACCGTAATCCTCAGTCTCCGATGCAGCCTGCAAGACGGAGCCGGAAATATTGTTGAAATTGCTATTCTTAATGCTGACGCGATCCGCGAACGCACTCTTGCCCAGTGCGATGACATGAAAAGATTTGTTCACATCCAGATTCGTCACAGATACGCCATCGAGTTCAATCAGGAAGTTCGACTGGATGGGATAAATAGTAGTCCGGATAACCGCGTTGCCGACCGAATCGGGAGCCATATTACCATCAATGGCAAGGTTGCTCAGGCGAAGATTTCCGCCTTGTTTGATTTCGATTAGCGACGGCCGGGCGAAGCTGATTTGTGCAACAGAATCGTCTGGCCCTTCGATCGAAATGGCTTTGTCGAGCGCTAGCACCTTGTTCACCAGATAGTCTCCGGCACTCAAAATCAGACGATCGCCTTCGGAAGCTGCTGCAAATGCTTCTGTCAGAGTATCTTCACCGGGCTGGACGGATATGGTCTTGCCGGCACCTAAGCGATCATCTGTTAGCGGCTTGGGATACCATTTAACACCGACCTGATCGCGTGTTACGGGGTTCAGATCACGACTTACGCCAATGCCGGAAGCTTCGCGATAAAGCAGGCCGTTTTTAGACCGGGTCAAAACTACTTGGCGTTCAGAAATTCCCGCAATAGGTTTATCAATCTTGTCGCCCATCAATATGTTGTTTGCAAACCCAATACCGCTGATATCATCCTGGATCTTGAGAAACGTACCGGCGTCCGTGCCGCCAAGCAGGTTATTCTGAAAACGACTATTCACCGGTGCCGCGGAACGTTCCGCATCGGCTCCCGCACCAAATGTGATGCGCGTGCTGTCGAAAACGCTGTTATTTTCCATGATGGAGTTATCGACCTGGACGTAGCGGTTCACAGGCGAATCGGGGACACCGTTCATTACGGTTAGCGCGCTGGCAAATCCCGTTCCGCGCAAGCCCTCCATATAGTTATTGCGAATTGTCTGGTCTCGATTGATGACGCGGATGCCTCCGGTATGATCCTTGCCATTTCCAAGAAACACGTTGTTCTCAACCAGATTGCCATCTCCGTGCCGCAGCGTCAGAGTCCCGCTTGATTCAAAGAACACGTTGCCCCGAAAAATATTGCGCCCCGCCTTCGCGGAAATAGTCTCGACTTCACCATCGCAGCGGTCAAAATAATTATTCTCGACCGTCGTACGGGAATTGAACATCGAATAGTGGCTGGTCCCGATACGCAACGTCTCACCACCATTCGAACCGAGAACGGGTCGGGGACCAAAATAATTATGGTCGATACGGTGACCGTTTTCCTGGCTATCCTTACTATCCAGACGAACCGCTAAGGTTACGCCTTTGTTAGTTTTCCCAACGAGATGGTTGTGATCAAAGCGGTTGTTCTTGCCGTACATGCTAACCCAATAGTCGGATTCATATCGATCAGGCTTGCTGAACCCGTCGATCACCACTCCCGTAACGCGGCTATTCCGCGCGAGATCGTCTTTTGATGTGCGAAAGGAAATCACCTCACCGGTCGGACTGTAACCATCAAGAAAGACCAGACCGGTAACCAGTATATATTCGCCGCCGATACGAAGATTTGATTGACCAGTCAGGAAGACCTTGCCCGAATCCTGAGGCTTGAGAGTGATTGGCTTGGCTTTGGTTCCTAGACCGGATATCTTGATTTCAAAGTCGTCCCACCTGCCATTGGCCAGGGTGATGACATCACCGGCAACGAGCTTCGCTGCCGCTAGGTTGTATTCATCTGCATTTTTTACAAAATAGATCTTGGCCTGTGCGGGGACCGCTATCAGCCAAACACTCAGCAACGCAACGCAAAGCTTTGTCCACATTCCCCTTCATCCTCTCATCTTTTCTATGATTCGGGCTATCAGGAGAACGAGATTGAGTCAACCAATTGATGCTACCAAAATTGTATATTTATACATACCAATTGGTATAATTCAATTTTGCAAAGTAGAGCTATCAGCCAATTTTGACAGGAGATAAAAACCGTTCACGACTCTCGTTGGCACGTTGCTGCACCTCCTCCAACGCCTGCTTTTCACTCGCATCAAGCATAGCTTCGATCAGGCGCCGAAAATGACTGTGCATAGCCTGTCGCGCTAACGATGGATTACGTGTCGCCAAAGCATCATAGATTTCTTGATGTTCTTTGGTTCTGGTGCTGGCATCGAGTTCACATACCGATTCATAAGCCGCTTTGACGTCAGGTATCTCCTCTCTCATTCGCCAAAGAGTCTTTATGGTATGAACAATGGCTGCGTTGCCGGAGGCTTCGGCAATAGTAATGTGAAATTGCTGATCGGCTTGAGTAGAAACGTGATCGTCTTTCGAATCCATCTCTCTGATAAACCTGCCCAGTTTAGTAATATCTTCATCAGAAATATTCTGTGCAGCAAGGGCGGCGGCTTCCGCTTCGAAAAGAGACCTTGCTTCGGTCAATTCAAAGGCACTGACGTCAGGCAAACGACTGTCATCGCCCGGCTGCTTTTCACTGACATAAACCCCGGAACCGGTCTTGATTTCGATCCGGCCGATGGCCTGAAGCGCGATTTCGGCTTCGCGGATGGTTACCCTGCTCACGCCAAATCGCTCTGCCAGCTCCCGCTCGCCGGGTAACCGCGCACCAACGGGAAAAACTCCGTCTTTGATCAGATCAGTGATCTGCTCCGCTACACTATGAAAAAGTCGCTTCTCGCCCATATTCTGTGCAATCCCATTATGAAATTCAAACTTCGATCCTGCTCCTTGCGTTTAGCGTATCTTCATACCAATTGTCTACTCCAGCCAAGACTCATCCGCTCAAAGCCAAATGGCGCAGCGAGTGAAAATTCCCGCTGCGCCATGCGCGCCCCGTTGGGTTCTGCAAACTTGCTGCCCGGAGCCCATCGGCTCACAATTGGACATTCTCTAGAACCTGATGCTGGCACCAAATGTAAGCCTTCGGTCCGGCAAGCCTTGGAAACACAGCAATGCCCCATCATTGACGCAATATTGCTTAATATCGGACTTGGTTAGATTAACGCCTTCAACCCCGATATTGATGTTTTCCGTCAAGTCATAGGTGATACTGCCGTTAAGCTGTCCTCTTGCTGCAGTGACAACCGGAAAACCCAGCGTACTTCCCAGAGTCGCGCCGCCCGCCGTATCATTTGTACGAAATGCATCGCGCCAAGTATAACGCGCGCGCGCCGAGAGACCGTATTTTTCGTAAAAAAGCGTGATGTTGTATGCATGCGGCGAGAAATCCAGCAGTCCCTGCACAGCAGTATACGGCGCTGCGTTTAGGCCACTGCTAGAGTTAAATATAGCGTTTGCGCGACCGTCAGCGGCAGATGTGTTCGTAGCTTGTCCGCCGCCGAATTTTTGGTAGGTATAGTTTGCAGCCAGACCAAAGCCAGATGCGAAACCTATGCTGTCTTCGAAGGCTGCCAAATCATATTGAAAGGCAACTTCAACACCTGTTTGTGTAGTAACCCCTGGGTCGTTGATGGTTGTCGAGATTGGAACACATAAACCATTGCCGGCGTTCTCGGGGGCGACGAATACATTTCGATCTGCGATCGGATTATAGATACCTCCACCTTCACATGGCTCGGCGAAATCTTTGAAGCCCGTTACAGGATCTACTGCGGGTGCGAATTCCTGAGTTACAAAGAGGTTTGTGCGTCTTTTGTGGAAAACGCCAAGGCTGATCACAGCTGCTGGTGCAAAATAGTAGCTGATCGAAGCATCATAAGCTGTCACTTTTTCTGGTGCCAAGCTTGGGTTACCGATTACCACCGCAGTATTCGGGCCAGTGGTAAATCGGACGGAAGTTTTCAGATCATTGAAGTTCGGCCGGTTAATATCTTGGCCATAGCTTGCACGTAGAACGATATCATCAGTCAGCGTTGCAGCAAAGTTAACGCGTGGCAACAGAACCTGATATTTACCGGGCGTGCTGACCTCCGTTATGGCTCCGCCAGCCCCGACCTGGTTGCCGAGCGAGTTAACGCTGGAATTTACGTAGCGCAGACCAACATTTCCGCTGAAAATGCCGGCTTCGAAATTCAGCTGTCCGTAAACAGCGTGGGTCTTTTCGGTGATTCTATAAAAGGATGCTGGGTTGAAAGTGGCATCGTTCAGAACGCGCCCACCCGGTTCAGCCGCCAAGGCAGCTTGCAATGTAGCGAGTGTCCCCGCTTGGTCGGAAAATGCCAATTTCGGGTCGATGATGAGAAAATCACGGAACGCCAGCGTTCTGCCATCGGCATCACCGAAATTCGAAGGACCGGCCACTAGAAGCTGCGAAAACTTCGTTCCATTCGGACTATCGCGCAACGCCGACAAACCAATACTAGAGCTAAATTCGTTAAACTCGGTTGATGTATCGTTATATCGATACCCCCAATCGAACGACGTAATGAATCCGGTCAGATCATTCAGATCAAGCGAGAAGTCCATCCGGCCGGTGGTTTCGACGTTCCTCGTCCTGTTGTTACCGACCGACACGGCATCCAAAACCACATTATTGGGATCAAGCAGCTGCGCAACCGTCGGTGCAAACGGCGACGACTCATCAATGCCGAAGGTCAGCGACCCACCAGACAGATCATAGGCGAACGGGGTGCCGTTATCGTTCGGAAGAGTAGCGCCGGTAAGCGGCGTATTTGGATTGATGAAGTTGAGCGTTGAGCTGAGGTTGGGATTGCGCGTACTCGAAAGCGAACGAGATGCTTCAACCCGCGCCTTGAAACGACCACTTTCCCATTCAGTTCCCAACCGGAGCAGGTTGCTCTCGGTCAGACGTGCGCCGGTATCGCTCGAGAAACGCAAGTTCGGCTTGTTAGGAACATTCGGCTGTAATGTCCCGGTTAATGCAGCTTCGATACTGCCAAGATCGACGCCGCCGAGCGAACCGAAATTGACCGTTTCAAACGAGTCAGGGACGTTGGTTCTCTGGACCACGCTCACACCTGAGGCCTGAATTCTCGTACTTTCCTGATTACGTCTTTGCTTGTTATAGAAACCATCAAAATAGAATTTCAGATTGTCGGTCGGGGCATATTCCAGCGTGCCGGCAATATTGTAGGTTTCATATTTGAAATTTTCCAGCTCTTGGTTCAGAAACTGGATACCAAGATAATCGAAGTCCGGTCCAGGAGCACCTGTGGCACTGACGCCGGTTCCCTGGACGGTCAGGGTATCGCGATCGACACGAGGACGAAATGACAGCGCGTCCTGCTTGGTGTAGCTCCCACTGAGCACGACACCGATTTCACCATCTCCGACAGACCATTTGTCACCGAAACTACCCGAAATCCGCGGCTGAAGGCTTTTTGACAACTCCGAATATTCGCCCTGAACGCGCATAGCTAGTCGCCCGTGAAAAACTCTGAGCCCGGCAGTTATGCGTGGGTTTAGGCTCAAACAAAGTAATCATATTTGCAAGCTTTTGCCGGGTTTGGTGTAAAAAGCTTGTGATTTTGTCTGGACGTGCACGTA